>Ga0265295_1001441_pt1 | contig 41852 bp, 38 predicted proteins | sample Munlansysbiofilm_FD_192503 | JGI IMG/M metagenome (GOLD analysis project Ga0265295, IMG submission 192503) | Leachate microbial communities from a municipal landfill in Southern Ontario, Canada - Methane capture system biofilm | ecosystem: Engineered > Solid waste > Landfill > Unclassified ... | reverse complement strand
GGAGCAAGCTGATTCAGATATTCAGATGGGACATCAGGAGCTCCGGCAGTAACAAGGATAACATCGTATGGCTGATGCTCTGTCCATCCGAGGGTGCCGTCACTGACTTTGATGTGGACATTATTATACTGGAGTGTATCGAGGATGCGGCGTGCGCGGCGTGCAAGGACAACGATGCGCTCAACACTGTAGACCTGTGCGGCCAAGCGCGACAAAACGGCAGCTTGATAACCTGAACCGGTGCCTATTTCCAGCACCTTTTCATCCCCTGTCAATTGCGCGGCCTCAGTCATGACTGCAACCATATAGGGCTGCGATATGGTCTGCTTTTCCCCTATTGGAAGGGCGTAATCAGTGTAAGCCTGGCTTTGAAGAGCGTCTTCCACAAATCTATGCCGCGGAATACTCCCCATGACCTCAATGACACGTTGATCTTTTATGCCGCGCTGAACAAGGTGTTTTTCCACCATGCGACGTCGGGCTACAGCATAATGCATCAGAGACAATCACCTGCAAATAAATGTTGAATGGCTGGATCCACATGCTCGAATTAAGGCAAACGAGCGCGCAGTTTCTGTAATTCTTTGCGTAATACGCGAAGATATTGGCGATCTGTGGGAGTGGCGGGGGCAGTATCTACGTTTTTCTTTCTGGATCTAAGGTGTTTTCGCGCCCCAGCGATGGTAAAACCCTGCTCGTACAGGAGTTCTTTTATTTCAAGGGCTAACTCAATATCACGGCGTTCATATTGACGTTGCTTACCCCGACTTTTTGCCGGAGAAAACATACGGAACTCAGTTTCCCAGTAACGCAACACATGTGGCTTAACCCCGGTTATGGACGCTACTTCGCCAATTTTAAAGTAGAATTTATCCGGAATATCGACAACCATTTATGTCCTGCTAAGTATGCGAAATTTAGTTGTTATCGCCATTGATGGTATTTTTAAGTACCTGACTAGGCTTGAAGGTAAGTATTTTGCGCGCTGATATCTCAATCTCTTCACCGGTCTGGGGATTGCGCCCTCTTCTGGTAGCCTTCTGCTTAACTTCAAAGTTACCAAAACCCGCGATCTTGATTTTATCTCCGCGCTCAAGCGTCTGTTTCATTAATTCAAAGACGGCCTCGACGATCTCAGCGGATTCTTTCTTCGAGAACCCAGTTTTATAGTAAACATTTTCTACCAGATCCGCCTTTGTCATACTACCTCCGTGACAGTTTACATTAAACATACGCCAAATCAATGCCTGACTTACGCCTAAGCTGCGATAAATACTAAACTTATTAGACTTTATACCATGTTGGTGGCGTAGCTATCAACCGCTATCTGATTTCGGCCCCAAGGTTTTGCTGCAGAGCCTTAACTATCTTAGCATGCATAGCATTAATTTCTTCATCCGCCAGGGTTTTGTCAGCAGAGCGATAACGCATTCGTAACGCCAGACTTTTCATCCCTTCCGGAATCCCCTTGCCCGCATACATGTCAAACAGAATCACATCTTCCAGATACTTTACCTTAACTTTGTTAATAACTTCAAGCATCTGTTGCGCAGTTATATCTTCTTTGACGAGAAATGCGCTATCGCGATAGGAATCGGGAAATTTTGAAATAGGCTTAAACGTTTGAGTTTTTTCACTATGTGCATACAGCATTTCTACATCTAGCTCAGCTATATATACAGGCTGGCCGATGGAATAATGTTCCAGCACCAGCGGATGCAGCTCTCCTAATGCGCCAATTTTCACTGCATTGCGCCCACCACAGTATACAGAACACGATTTTCCCGGATGTAGATAGGGTTCGGGGCTATCGGGCACAAATACCGGCGACCTAATCCCAAAGCGCTCAAAAATGATCTCGGCAACCCCTTTGAGATCATAAAAGTCAACCTCGGCATCAGCATGAGCCCATCCCTGGCGCTCGCGCAGTCCTGACAGGGTAAAGCACAATTTCATGCGTTCATCCGGTTGTGCAGATTCACCAGGGATAAAAACAGGGCGTAACTCAAATAAACTTAAATCAGAACTCTTGTATGCAAGGTTTCTTGCAAGCGTGTCCAGCATTGCCGGAACCAGAGACGTGCGCATTACCGACTGCTCTTCAGTCAGCGGATTGATCAGAGCAACATGGCGGCGGCGGTAATCATCCGCGTTTAAACACAGACGATCGCATACCAGCGTCGACTCAAAGGAATAATTAATTATCTCGCGCATCCCCTGCGCAACCACTACATTGCGCAAATCACGCACAAAATCAATTTGCCGTGTATCTATTGCTGCCACCATCTGGCTGACCGGCATGGTTACAGGTATATTATCGTATCCATTCAGGCGCGCAACCTCTTCCATCAAATCTACTTCCCGTTCGAGGTCATGGCGTGCTGCCGGCACAGTCACTTCGAGGGTATCTGCATCCGTGTGCTGCGGGCAAAGACTGATAGAGGTTAACAGTTGCTCAATTTGTTCCAGACTTAATTCAAGTCCAAGCAGAGCATTGGTGCGATTGCGATTGATTGAAATCACTCGCTTCTGTATGGGATAGGGATAGACATCAATAGCTTTATCCAAAACCGTTGCACCACAAATCTGCTGCATCATTTCAGCTGCGCGGTCAAGTGCCAGAGGAACCATATCTATATCTGCGCCGCGTTCGAAGCGATGTGACGCTTCAGAGTGAATTCCAGTTTTTTTGCTGGTGCGGCGAATAGAACGAGGGTCAAAGTATGCACTCTCCAGCAGAATATCCACGGTATCATCCATAACTTCGGAATTCTCACCGCCCATCACGCCGGCCAGCGCTATGGGTTTTTCCGCATCACATACCACCACATCATCACTGCACAGTTCATGCACCTGTCCATCAAGGGTGGTAAAACTGCTTGCATCAGTTGCCTTACGTACAATTATCCTTTTACCCGCCAGACGATTAAAATCAAAAGCATGCAGCGGATGCCCCAATTCCATAAGAACGTAGTTGGTAACATCCACTATATTATTAATGGAACGCATCCCCACCGCCTCTAGGCGACGCACAAGCCACTGGGGTGAGGAGCCAACCTTTACCCCCCGAACAAGGCGGGCCATATAGCGTGGGCAGCCATCCGGCGTCTCAATGTTGACTGAAGTCAACGCATTAATATCTACTCCAGTAGGAGCAAATGCAGGACACGCAGGCAGGTTTAAAGGTCTGTGCGTAAATGCGGCGACCTCGCGCGCAATCCCGAGGATACTCAGGCAATCTGCACGGTTTGGAGTTAAGCCTATTTCGTAGCGCACATCTTTTAAATCGAGGGCTTCAAAAACAGGGGTTCCGGGTTCAAGGCCTGAGGGTAAAATCAAAATCCCATCGGCTTCATCGTCGAGCCCCAACTCCGTAACAGAGCAAAGCATGCCACGCGATTCTTCACCTCTTATTTTGGATTTTTTTATTTTCAACCCATCCGGTAAGACCGTACCAACCTGAGCAAGGGCTACCAGATCACCGGTTTTGTGGTTGGTTGCCCCACAGACTACAGGAATCACCTCCACACCGTTAAACACTTGGCATTTGGTAAGTCGATCGGCTTGCGGATGCGGTTCTACACTGTCGAGACGGGCAACTACAACCGAATCGAGCCCGGCGCCAACCTCCTGCATAAAATCCACTTCCAGTCCAGCCATAGTAAGCTGGTGCGACAATTGCTGCGCGGTCAGGTCAAAATCGACAAATTCCTTAAGCCACTTATGGGTAACTATCATGCTGACTTCCTTTTAGTGCTTCTCTAAGTATCGGGGAAAAAGATCGTGCTGTTTTGAGAGCTAATTTAGCAGCTATAATTTTCAAACACAAAATTGGCGCAAAAAGCGGACATCATTTTCAAAAAACAGACGCAAATCGTTGACGCCGTATTTAAGCATGGCGATACGCTCCAACCCCATACCAAAGGCAAATCCACTGTATTTTTCGCTAGAATAGTTGACTGAGGCAAACACTTCAGGATCAATCATGCCGCTGCCAAGGATTTCGAGCCAGCCTGAATTTTGGCACACGCGACACCCTTTGCCTCCACAGATAACACACTGAATATCAACTTCAGCACTAGGCTCGGTAAAAGGGAAAAAGGAGGGGCGAAAACGTACCCCGACATTTTTTCCAAAACATTCTGTTATAAAAGCCGTTAGAACCCCTTTAAGATCTCCGAAGGTAATATGTTCATCCACCATAAAACCCTCGATCTGATGAAACATAGGACTGTGCGTAATATCAGAATCTCTTCGGTACACCGTACCTGGGGCAATGATGCGAAGCGGAGGCTGATGCTGAAGCATGCTGCGAATCTGTACTGGAGATGTGTGCGTACGGAGAACTTCGTTGTCCGTGATATAAAACGTATCCTGCATGTCACGGGCGGGGTGATCTTTAGGTAGATTCAGTGCTTCGAAGTTGTAAAAGTCTTCTTCGACTTCAGGGCCCTGTGCTACGGAAAAACCTAAGAAGGAAAATATTTCTACCAGCTCTTCGGTTATAAGGGTAATCGGATGTTTGGTTCCTACCTTCTGGTGCCGCCCGGGCAGAGTTACATCTATGCGCTCTTGTTCCATTCGTTTAGTCAAATGCTGTTGTTTCAACGCCTGTAACTGTTGTTCAAAAACACTGGCCAACTCATCTTTAACTTTGTTGGCTACAGCTCCTATTATGGGACGCTCATCGGCTGTGAGCTTACCCATCTCTTTCATAATGGCGGTAAGCCGCCCTTTTTTCCCCAGATACTGGACACGAATGCTTTGCAGGTCAACTTCATTGTCAGCGTCAAGCAAAGCTGTACGGGCGTCAAGTAGCATTGCCTCAAGTTGGTGTTCCATAAGCCTTTACCTTGAATATGTTACAGATTTAATCGGAATGGTCAGCACAAGAAATACGGGCGACAGTGGACATACTAACAATGTAAAAAAAATGGGGCGAGGCAAACACACCCCACCCCATTTTTTTAATATTAAATCAGCGTCTTGATTTACTGAAGTTGTGCTTTAGCCTTGCCAACAACATGACTGAAACCTGCTGCATCGGTGACGGCAATTTCCGCAAGAACCTTGCGATCAAGGGCAATACCTGCCAACTTGAGGCCATGCACCAACTTACTGTAGCTCAGTCCATCTATACGTGCCGCCGCATTGATACGTGCAATCCACAGGGCGCGGAAATCACGTTTTTTGTTCCTACGGTCGCGATAAGCGTAGTTCAAACCCCGATCAACAGCTTCCGTCGCACTGCGAAACAATTTACCCCGCGCGCCACGGTAACCTTTAGCCAGCGTAAGAACTTTATTACGACGACGTCTCGCTTTGAATCCTCTTTTTACTCTCGGCATTTCGCTACTCCTGATATTCTAAAGAATGAAAAAAATGCGACTTGGGTCGCAGCCGGATCTGAAGGGGGAGACAAATCCCCGCAGTTCACGGTCTTAAAGCCGAACATATGAGCATCTAATGATGTTCAGGTAACACTTGAAGATAATTCTTGTTATAGATAAGGAATCAGATTACAGATGTTTTTATGGTCAGCCGCATGAACCAGAGTTCCTTGACGAAGATCACGCTTACGCTTTGTGGTCTTCTTAGTCAGGATATGGCTGGTAAATGCTTTACTACGGGCGATTTTACCTGTTCCAGTTCTCTTGAAACGCTTGGCAGCGCCACGGTTTGTTTTAATCTTAGGCATTAGATTCTCCTTAAATATAAATAGAGGCTTCAAAAAGCCTGTTGTTTCCACATTTGCCAGAGCGGTATTGCCTTGGGACAAGCCCTCAGGCAACTCTCTTAATCAAGCAGGGCAGATAGTCGGTTATTTTTTGGGTGCCATAACCATATGCATAAAACGTCCGCGCATGCTGGGAAATGACTCAACTACTCCAACATCACTTGACGCCTCAGCTACGCGTTGCAACAAATCCCGTCCGAACTGCGGATGAGTGACTTCGCGACCCCGGAACATAATAGTGACCTTAACCTTGTTACCGGTCTCCAGAAAACGCCGCGCATTTTTGACCTTGACATTAAAATCATGGATCTCGGTCTTTGGGCGGAGCTTAACTTCCTTGAGCTCTACTCTGGCAGTTTTTTTCTTGGCTTCGGCTGAGCGCTTCTGCTGTTGATATCTGAATTTACCGTAGTCCATGATACGGCACACTGGGGGACTGGCCTGCGGCGATACTTCAACCAGATCTAGGCCGCTCTCAGCTGCTGCTTCCAGTGCTTGAGCTAGAGGCATAACCCCGAGCTGCTCTCCTTCAGGATCAACTACGCGCACCTCACTTGCCCGGATCTCACGATTGATGTTTGTCTCTTGCTTAGCTATGGTGACACCTCCTAATGATATTTACGACATTCCTGCATTACATAGGCGCTAAAATCTTCAACGGACATGGGGGCAAGGTTATCACCATTTCTGAACCTTGGCGTAACCGTGTTGCTCTCCATTTCCTTATCGCCAATAACAAGCATATACGGTATTTTTTGCAGTTGTGCTTCGCGGATTTTAAAACCCAGCTTTTCGTTGCGCACATCTTTTTCCACGCGTACCCCAGCATCCCGCAAGCGCTGAGCCACATCTAGCGTATAATCTTGTTGATTATCCGTTACATTGATCACTATGGCTTGTACTGGCGCAATCCACAACGGGAAATTACCGGCGAAGTGCTCGATCAGGATCCCAATAAATCGCTCCACCGAACCAAGAATTACCCGGTGGATCATCACTGGGCGATGCTTTTCTCCATCACTACCCACGTAATGCAGGTCGAAACGCTCTGGCAGGGTAAAATCGCACTGGATTGTAGCACACTGCCAATGCCTGTCAAGCGCGTCCTTGAGTTTCACGTCGATCTTGGGGCCATAAAAAGCGCCATCACCTTCATTGATTTCAAAGGCAAGTCCAGTATCTTCCAATGCACTCATCAAAGCCTTGGTGGCGCGTTCCCAATCAGCATCTGTGCCAATAGATTTTTCAGGCCGGGTAGAAATTTCCATCTCATACTCAAAGCCGAAAATATGCATAACATCTTGAACGAATTTCAGAACCGCTTTGATTTCACTGTCGAGTTGCTCAGGGGTACACAAAATATGTGCGTCATCCTGCGTAAATCCGCGCACTCTGGTCAAACCGTGCAACACGCCAGACTTTTCGTGACGATGGACGGTCCCAAGTTCAAAATAGCGCTGGGGCAAGTCACGATATGAGCGCATCCTGCTTTTAAAAATCAGCATATGCGCAAGACAGTTCATCGGCTTAATGCCAAACCCTTGCCCTTCAACGTCGGTAAAATACATGTTTTCGCTGTAATTATCAAAGTGCCCCGAGAGCTTCCACAGGTCGGTACGCAATATCTGCGGACCCTGCACAAGGTCGTAGCCGCGACGGATGTGTTCCTTGCGCTCAAAATCCTCGATAACAGTACGCAGCATGGCTCCGCGAGGATGCCAGATAACCAGACCCGCTCCAGCTTCTTCACTGAATGAAAACAAATCTAGTTCTTTACCCAACTTCCTATGGTCGCGTTTACGCGCCTCTTCTAAATGGAGAAGATATTTTTTAAGCTGTTTTTTGTCCGGAAAAGCCGTGGCATAAATACGCTGCAACATGGGACGCTTCTCGTCCCCGCGCCAATAGGCTCCGGCAACACTTGTAAGCTTGAATGCTTTGATTTTTGCGGTAGAGGGCAGATGAGGCCCACGGCACAAGTCCACAAAGTCACCTTGGCGATATAGAGATACGGTATCCTGCTCCAAGTCTTCGATGAGCTCAACCTTGAAGCTTTCCCCCATCGACTGGAACAATGCGATCGCTTCTTGGCGTGAAACTTCGCTACGCTGCACCGGCAAATCCTGCTGCGCCAGTTCCAGCATACGCGCCTCAATGGCGATAAAATCCTCCGGCACAAAAGTGTGATCCGGAGAATAAAAATCATAGTAAAACCCGTTTTGGATGGCCGGACCAATCGTAACCTGAACCTTGTCTTTGTAAATATCTTTGACTGCATGTGCCATTAAGTGTGCAGTTGTATGACGGTAAACTTCAAGCCCAGCGGGGCTATCAAGGGTTATGATTTCCACGCTGGCATCATGCTCAAGGGCATGATGCAGATCTACAAGCGTGCCGTTAACCCTAGCCGCAACCGCTTGACGAGCCAGACCTTCGCTTATAGAGCGGGCGATACCAAAAGGAGTAATTCCCGCATCGCGAGTATTAGATGAACCATCGGGTAGTTGGATCTTTATCTGCGCCATAGATTCCCTCCGAGTTCGGATCTGCCCAGGCAGGGCAAGTTGATCCTATACGCAAAAAGGCACCACTATTGGATGCCTTTTATCTGCTTTTAGATGCTACACTGGCAAATACACCCTGCCCAAACACACCAGTAAAAAAGCAAACTGTTGTGTATCCAGGTTGAAGCCAGCGGCATTAACAAATTTCAACTGAATGCATAAAAATCTGGTAGGCACGGGCGGGATTGAACCGCCGACCCCTACCGTGTCAAGGTAGTGCTCTCCCACTGAGCTACGTGCCTGCAATCAGTTAATCAGTACAACCTTGCATAACTCCGTGGACTTATACGCGTTTCAAATTGTCCTGTCAAGCGCCTAATTGGAGCGAAACATGCCAGTTGGAGCAATAAAACTTTACCCTGGCGTCACTTTAATATATGAATAACTCCAGCTAAACGGAACAGCGACAGAACTGAGGAACCGAACCTGAGCAGCTGCAAAATCCAACAAATATCATTCCAATTCAGTCAGCATCAATAACTCTGGAGCACGGCGTGAGTACCAATATGAACACTATAATAGAACTATTGCACAGTAGTTGCATTAAATCCCCCAACAAGACCGCGTTACGCGAAAAGGTCAGTAACACATGGGTAAGCACCAGCTACGCAGACCTATGGCTCGAATCCGACCTTATAGCAGCCGGATTGCAGCACCTGGACATTGAAGAAAAGGCACACATTGCCCTACTTGGCCCGTCTTCCGTGCGCTGGGTTACAAGTTATCTTGGGATCATGAAAAACAGGTGTATTGCCATCCCCGTAGACAAAGATCTAAAACTCAACGAAGTACGCCACATTCTCAGTGATGCTTCTATCAGCGCAATTTTTACCACCACTGAATATGTTGAGATGCTCCTTGAGTTAAAGACGAAGCTGCCGGAACTGAAGCATATCATTGTAATGAATTCTTCTGGTAATGAGTTCAACGCGTACATAGAAGCTTTCAGCCTGATTGGTGATCTTGTGAACGAGTGGCACACACTTATAAATGAGCTACAGATCCCGCGAGAAAAAGCTGAAAGACTTGAAAAAGTGGCGAGCAACGCCCACCGATTACTAACCTCCTCCTCTGCAACAAAGACGAAAACGCCCGCTACAGAAGACAAACACGACCTATTTTCTCCACATGCTAAACTGCGTGAGGATGCTTTAAAAAAAGGTGTGTTGTTAAATTTCAGTCAGTTTATCGGTAAGGAGGCGGGAAATCCGGTTCAACTACATAGCAGCGATACCGCCATAATATTATATACTTCTGGAACTACCGGGCGTTCGAAGGGGGCTATCCTCAGTCATGGCAACATCACCGCTAACATCAAAGATCTTATTCCTCATTTTCAGCTCAACACTGATATTCACACCCTCTCCTTTCTCCCTATAAATCATGTTTTCGAACAGGTTTGCGGGGTACTTCTCCCACTCACCCTAGGCGGAACTGTATCCTTTGCCCAGTCCCTAAAAAAGCTGGGAGAAAACCTCAGCGAAGTGCAACCGACATTTTTGTTGGGAGTCCCCGCAGTATACAGAATATTCCTTGAACGGATAAAAAAAGGTATCAACACCAGCAGGATGAACAAAACCCTCTACAACCTGCCTCTTGCCCGATCCTTAGTACGCAAAAAAATACGTGATAGTCTCGGAAGTGGGACTGTTTTTGTAAGTGGTGGAGCTGCACTGGATCCGCACCTGGTGCGAGAGTTCAAGCAATTCGGAATTCAGATATATCAAGGTTACGGTATCACAGAAACTGCCCCGGTAATCACCGCGGAACAACCAGGATGCACCAGAGTTGGCAGCGTCGGACACCCTCTTCCGTCCGTCGAAATTCACATAAAAGACCCAAATGAGGAAGGAGTGGGTGAAATAATCTGCAGAGGTCCCAATGTAATGCAGGGCTATCTCAACAACGACGAGGCGACTAAAAAAGTACTTATAGACGGGTGGTATCATACCGGGGACATGGGGAAGGTAGATTCTGCAGGGTTTATCACTATCAGCGGCAGAGTAAAGAACCTGATCGTCACCCCTAACGGGAAAAACGTCTACCCTGAAGAGATAGAGAACGAACTTCTGGGCAGTCCGTTCATCAGTGAAGTGATGGTATACGGCCACAAAGTCGGCCAAGCGCTAGAGGAAGTACACGCGCAGATCTATCCTGATCAGGATGCCATAGACAACTACGCACAGGAAACCAACGCCTATCCGATGGACCAAGCGCAGATAGAGTCCCTCTTACGTCGAGAAGTTCTCAGGATCGGTAAGGAGTTGGCAGACTACAAAAAGGTCAAGAAGTTCACCGTTCGCGATGATGAGTTCCCCAAAACCACTACACGAAAAATAAAGCGCTTCGTTGTTGAAGCAGACATCAGCGCAACTGAATAAAAAAGCTCGAGCCGGGGAAGTGTTTCACTGCTGAAACGCTATTCCGGCCCAAGCCACTTAGCTTATCGATTAAGCCTTCCCTTATCTCATAAACTATGAGATATCTCTAGCCTCACCCCATTAATGCTTTAACATCTTTTGCATACTTTCTGAAATATTGCTCCAGACCACTAATGTCGTTTTTATTCAGCTTATTCCACGTATTTTGATGAACTGGCGTAGGTGTTTGGGCAAAGAACTCCGTCCACTCGGCACGAGTTCTACTGTTAAGGGCAAGACGCTCAGCCTCACCGCGTGTCTTATGACAGCTGCTGCACACGGTACGGAAGGACTCTTTCCCATCACGCCAATCGGCCGCTAAACACATATCAGAACAAAAAACACTCAACACAATCATACACAGTAAATTTACGTACATCTTCTTCATATCTACACTCCCTGTCGCTTAGCGAATAAGAACTACTCGTCCTTGGGCACACAAAATGTTTCTACGGTTTAAAGCAGCTTTAAGTGCTCACCGTTGAAATGGATGATTATTCAAAAACCTTAAGGTGATATTGTAAGTCTCCCAGTCAAATAGGCGATTTAGTGTAAGGTTCCCCAGGTCATTTACTCGGTCTTCTGCGAACATCACCCCCTCCAAAAAAAGCTAATCATATAGCCGCTGCTTATTGTACGTGATCCTCCCCTAGCTAGTTGCCTCTTGCATCACTGCTAGATTGTGCAACCACTACTAAGTAAAAGCGAATATATTGAATAGTCATTCCATGGTTTTGCCCCAAGTAGAGGAGGTAAGTCTTTCTCTACTTGCTGGTGCATGATGTCGCAATAGTAAGTATTTGCTGCTCTGATCATTCTCAATCGGGACGCTCAGAGTTAGCACCCCGATTGAGAACCTAAAGCATTTCTAGCCACACCCGCGTAATTCTTTTACATCCTTAGCATGTTTCTTGAAATAGAGCTCAAGACTAACTATGTCATCTCTATCCAATTTTTTCCACGCATTTTGATGGATGGAAGTGGGTTCTTGTGCCAAGAAAGCTGTCCATTCAGCGCGAGTTTTGCTGTCGAGGGGAAGTCGCCCTGCTTCACCACGTGTCTTATGACAGCTGCTGCACACGGTACGGTAAGTATCCTTCCCTGCACGCCAATCGGCCGCAACACACAAACTAGAACTAAAGATACTCAACATAACCAAACCCATGAAACTTAAAAACGTTTTTTTCATGTTCATACTCCCTGCCTAGAAGCGAATAGAACTACTCGTCCTCGGGCAAACGAAATGTATCTACGGATAAAAGTAGCTCTGAAGACTGACGGTTGAGGCCCGTAGTTATTTTAGAAGAATCCTCAACGTGGCGCTGGGCAATTTGTGAAATCTCAACTACTCTAAGCATAGCTTCATCGACATTTTTTGTCATTTCTAACTGAGCCTTAGAAAGTTCTGTAATTTCGGTGACCACACTTTTCGACTTATCAATTGCATCTTTGATAGAATTGAACGCATCTCCGGTATCTTGAGCCAACCGAGTCTGAATCTCAACGGTCTTGGTCTCTTCTTCAAGCGAAGCGGTAACTTCACCGGCATCGGTTTGAATTGACTTTATGACTCCATTTATCTGTTTTGTCGCTTCTGCTGACTTGTCCGCCAGGCGTTTAATTTCATCCGAGATGACCAGAAACCCACGCCCCTGCTCTCCAGCTCGTGAGGCCTCGATAGAGGCGTTCATCGCGAGGATCGTAGTCCGTGTGGCAATATCCGAGATCAACTTCGATATGGAGCCAATTTCAAGTAGTCGCTCTGACAGGTTTTTCATCTTCTTGTTGATAACTTGCACTGTGATACGAATTAACTGCATGCCGTCAATGTTGTCGTTAACCAGGTCCTGCCCTTTTGCTGTAACTAGGTCAACCTGGGTTGAAACCTCCTGCGCCAATGCTGCCTTTTCGGTAATTTCTTGTGCTGCAGCTTCAGATTTTTCAACCGCTTTGGTAACCTTCTCTATCTGGGTACTCTGCGCCTGTGCCCCAGTTTCAAGGTCCTCGAATATCTGCATGAGATACTTCGACTGAATACCCACATCGTCAGCGCTTCTCTTCGTTTCTTTGAGCAGATCCGCCAAACTCTCAACCATCAGGTTGTAGGCGTCCGCAACAGATCCAAAGGCGTCAGCCGTAACTGGAGCCTTGAGGGTAAGGTCACCTTCTGCTGCTTCACTTACGACATCTAGAAATCCGATCAAGCTCGCCTGGGCGGTCTCGCGATCCGCATCAGCTAAAATAGCTTCTTTATATTGTCCGACAGTCTCGTTGAGCAACAGTGCGACTGCGCCAATTTCGTCGCTAGGTTTGAGCGTTATGTCACTAAAGTCCCCTTCACCTATGCGGTTTACAATATGATTCAAAAACCGAACAGATCCGAGCAGGCGCCTATTCCGCAGCGATATTGTCACCACTATCAAAATAAACAGAACGGCTATGGCTCCTAATACAAAGTAGTAAACAACATTCTGACTTGATGCTGAACGCTGCAAGCTTACCTCTTGTTTGAAATTGCTTCTGAGGGTGTTGATATTCTGGTTAAACTCACGCACGTCCTGTTTATACTCTGCATACTGTGCAGTAATTGAGAATAAGTTATTCCCTATCACCATTTTATCCGTAACCAGTCTCAATCGTTTTGCAATACTAGCGTACACGTCATCCAAAACATCAAGGGTTTTTAAAGATTGATAGGCAGTGAAATCCGGCACTCGAATCTTTAAATAGAATAAAAGCTTATCTACCCAGGTAGCTTCAGCTCCTCCACTATTCGACGCAACTACCTTGCGCAACTGGTCTAGCTCTGAGCCCACATGCAGCAACGTTTCTTTTAATTGTGTTGCTTTTTTCCCAGCTTCAGAGGCATTGTTTTGGCGGGTAGATACAACCAACTCCCCCTCTAAAACTTGCAGATCTGACATGGAAATGAGCAGACCATCTAGAGTTTGCATCCGCTCCATTGCAGAAATAGCGCTCTGATGCCCGGAGTAAGAGAGCATGTGATAGGTAGCCATATTGAGGAAAAGCAGCAACACAATCAACGCTCCCAAAGAGAGCAGGGTGCGTGTCGTTATCATTTTGACACTGGATATTTTACGTACGTTATCAGACATAGTTGAACTTTCTCCCTTTGAACATTCCCCAGCAGGTTTTTGTCCAGCAAGACATTTCCCAGCAGAATTTTTCTGGAGGCCTCTATATAATGACTACAAACAAAATTTAAATGGCATGCAACGCAAATTCACGCAACTTACTAAGTAATGACTCTTCATCAAATGGTTTTACTAGATAATCACAGGCACCCATACTCAGTGCCTTTTCTCTGTGTTGATTGCCTGCCCTAGATGTAATAACCACTACCGGAACAGCCGCGAGTGATTCGCGCCGCTTTAGCTCGGCCAATAATTCATACCCGTGCATCACCGGCATTTCCAGGTCGGTAAGAATAAAGTCAACACTCTCTGTCTCTAGAAGATTTAGTGCTTCCTGTCCGTTGACTGCAGTCAAAACTTCAATCCCGTTCCCTTCGAGAATAAGGCTTGCGTACTTGCGTACACTGAGCGAATCGTCAACCACTAGGACCCTAAATCTTCGCTGCACGTCGGTAATTGCAGCCTTCTGACTTGCCGAGGTATGGTGGACAATGTCTCCGATTACATCTACCAAGCGCGCTGGGTTAATAACCAGACGAATATCGCCACCACCTGACACGCTGGTTCCTGAAAAACACCGCATGGAATCAAGCAGGGTCCCAAATGAACGAATAACCGTATCTTCCTGAGTCAGGACCTCTTCAACTGATAAACCAATTCTGGATCCCATTGTTTTAACAAACAGAATACACCTGCGAGCGCCGTCGATTTCAGAGATGGAAAAAATTGTATTTAGATTGAGAATTCGGTAGCGCTCTCCATGCCTTACTACATGTTCATCGACTATGTCCAGATCCCGCAACCCTTGTATTTCCTCGACCAGAGTTGTGGGGATTACATACAAATGATGCCCAAGGCGAAACTGAACCACGTTGACGATTATGAGCGACAAGGGTATCTGCAGCACAAAGCTAGTTCCTTTTCCCTCCTCGGATACGACATCAATCGTGCCATTAAGTGCGGAAATCCTGTCGAGGACAACATCCATCCCTACCCCACGCCCGGAGAGCTCATCGGCATCCACTTGCGTACTGAAGCCGGGCCTGAAGATCATATCGATCAATGCCCGCTGCTCAATATCTAAATCAGGCTCAAGCCACCCTAAGGCCACAGCCTTGTCTCGCACTTTATCAATCTGGATGCCGCGCCCGTCATCAGATACAGTAATAACTGCGGAATTCCCGCGCCTGACAGTCGAGATTGTAACCGTGCCTTCTGGAGGTTTCCCTGCTGCCAGCCGTTCTTCCCTGGGTTCAATCCCGTGGGCTAGAGAATTGCGCAGCAAGTGAACCATAGGGTCAAAAAGTCCCTCAATCACGGTACGCCCGATGAGAGTATCTCCCCCATTAAACTCAAGTTCCGCTGAAATATTGTCCTGTACCCGGAACAGGTTACGGAATGTACGCTTGAATCTACGATAGAGATGTTCGACAGGAAGTGTCCGGATGGCAGATATTTTCTCTTTCATATCTGCGGTCATGCGATCCATCTCATCAACATCAAGACTTAGACTGTTCAGGAAGGTGTGTATTTCGGCCAAACCTTCGTTGATGTCATTGCTGATCTCTTGCAGTTTACGAGAGAAAAGATTGAGCTCATCATAACGATCAAATTCTAGTTCATCAAAATCTGCTACCGCCAATTCGCCTTGTTTTGGTACATCGGCAGTATTATCAGATGCAATTGAGTACTCATGTCGTTCGGAAAATAGCCGCACCTCCCGCAGGAGCCGTTCACGAGCGAAATCTATCTCTTCTTTCATACCCTCGGCATGACTCACCTGGTCGAGTATATGGCTTTTATTGACCGTTAACTCTCCCAGAATATTCATCATTTTATCAATCTGGGCGATATCAACCTTTACGGTGCTACTGATATCAAAACTACTTGCTTCGAAACCTGGGGTTCCCACTTCAAGCTGTTTTGCCAGCACACCCGATGATTCCGTACCCTTGAGGGCTTGGGTAAAAACCTTATTGAAGCTTTGTACCACCTCACTGGCGATTTGCTGATACTCAGGCTTTTCAACTGCGTGCAGCAATGCCCGCATTGCGTCAATACCAACAAGCATTGCATCAATAGTATTGCTACCTATAGTTTTGGCTCCTAGCTTTATTTGCTCGAGCAACTCTTCAAACTCGTGTGCAATATCGCAAATCTCTTGAAATCTAAGCAGTGCCGATGCCCCCTTGAGCGTATGCGCAGAGCGGAAAAGGCTATCAATCAACTCGTCGGTAGGACGCGCCTGTTCGTCATTTTCAATCTGGATTTCTATCTGAAGCAAGCCGGATTCTAAAAAGGCTAGATGCTCTGTAGCTTCATCAAAAAAGAATTCTTTCGCTGAACCAAGCTGATCCATGTTATGCCTGCACCTTGTTTTCCAGAATAAATGACGCCACTTCAATATGATGACCGGCGGTTTTCATGCTCAACTGCGGGATGGTGTCGGATATAAATGCAACATCCCCTTTAGGGCTTGTTGCAACGACTGCGTACGTTGTGGTCGTATCTATAGAACTATTGTTACCAACAACCGCAAGATTAACTATCGGCACCACAACTCCGCGAATATTAAGCAACCCAACAACAAATGTAGGAGCAAACGGTAAATATGTGATGGACTCGTATTGATATATTTCAAGCACCTCTTTAATGCTTATAAAATACTGTCTACCTCCAACAAAAAAACGGCAGCATAAGGGACGGAGCACCTCTTGATGTTCCTCATCTGCCTGATGAAGCTTGAGCATAAAAGGAAGGGCAAAATCATTAATGATATCCTGATCAGCTTCCGCCAAAAGTGAGCCAAGTCCAGCGGCAGAATCGGCAGCAGTTTCAAAAGCATCTTCCTCAACACCTTCTTTGGCCAAGGTCAGATAACTACATAATTCTGTGTACCAGGATGTTACTTTCTCTATATCGGCGGCGTCGGAGTCCTGTCCCGCATCAAGGTGTTGTTCAAGAAGGTGGGCCAGATTGCTGGTCTGAAAACGTTTTACGAGTGCAGCTGTCCCCTTCACGGTATGAGCTGCGCGACGCGCAAGCTCAAAGATCTCCTCAGTTTCAGTCCCATCGCGGTATGCTTGAATAAATGCCGCAATTTCCTCTAGGGCCAATTCTGTCTCTTCGATAAAAACAGGGAGCAACGTCTCCTGAATATCGCTCATACCGATCCCTTTAAATTCAAGTATATTGTGCAAAATCTACCGGGCCAAATTAGCTCGCAGCCAAGCGACAAATACAATTAAGAACCCGGCTACTTATGGCGCCAACACAAATTCAAAACATGTCCGGGCTAAACTTAACTGACCGACACGGCTCCAGCCATGTACAGCGTGGACACTATCTGTCTTACTTTAGTGCCTTCCAACGTGCTTGTTGCAAGCAGCTCAGTTATGGTTCTACCATCCAACTTGGCAACTAAATCAGCTTCGTCGTCTTGTAACAAGCCGCTCTGCATCAGTTCAGCACAGACTGGCAGGCGCTGTACACGCAATCCACCGTCATTAAAGGTGGCTGCAGCTGGCAGCAGTCGCGCCCCTATGAGCAGTGCTTCAGGCATAGGCACTCTGAATGAGATATCGGTAAGGTTATAGGGAAGCTCGTCTTTTTCCAGGAAAAAGCTGCCCTGAGGCACAGCCATTGCTTTATTCACTGCATCTTGGGCATGTTCACGCAAATAGAACATCAAGTCATTTTCAGTGATAATATTTCGCATAACCAATGCGCGCCCAATAGGTACACCATTTTCCCTTGATTCCCGAATCACCTCTTGGAACATTTTTTCATCACAGCTTAATCGGTTATCATCACGTATCAGGTCAATCAGGAATGTGTGTGTTCCCTTCTGGCTTACCGTGGCAAATACCAAGCAACCGTTATCTATAAAAATTTCCGCAAAAGTATCATCAGAGAACACCGACAGCCGCCCATTCTGGCGCGTATTGGCGCAAAAAGTGAGTATTTCAGCTAAAGCCATATCCTTCAAGTCACCGGACAAGACAGGAGTCTGGTGCTTGACCAACCCAGCATCTTTAAGGGTATTTCCCAGAACATTTTTCATAAGAACTGGAAAATCTTTTTGGAAATAGGCACGGAACACCTTGTCTATTTTTTCATTTATAAGATCCAAAAAGTTTTCATCCCCAAATGTTTTCAATTGGGTATTACCTGTTGCACCTGCATCTTTAGCTGCAAGTTCACTATCAAGTTTCGAGATCGTCGCTTCTGCATCACGCTCTGTTTCATCATATTTGCGCAACACTTCGTTAATCTTGGCGACAAGAGCATCTGGCTCGAACGGCTTGGTAAAGTAATGCATAATGCCGAAGCTCTCTTCAAAGGCTTGGCCTACTACCTCACTTTTGGACGAAACTAAGATGACTGGGACATCGCGCAGGTTTTCATCTTCACGCAGTGCTTTGCAGAACATATGTCCGTTCATACGTGGCATAACAAAATCCACCAGGATTATCCTAGGGTGGTGTTGCCGCGCCATTTCAAGCCCAGATTCACCGTCTTCTGCCGCAATTACATCAAAACCGTTCTGGCTTAAGACTAATTCAACAAGACGCCTTACCGTAGGTGAATCATCAACAATAAGGACTGTATTTTTACCTTCAACCATATCGGTGACTCCATTAAGCTATTGAACAGAAAATTATTGACGCAATATATCCATTGCTTTCGACATTGATACCTTCATACGTTCAAAGGCATCCGCCAGAGTGCGAATTTCGTCCTTGGATTTTATGTCAAATTCAGCATCAAGGTTACCTCGGCTTATTTTTTCAGCTACGGAGACGATGTGTTCAATTGGTCTTACGATACTGGTGACGATGAACCTGTCCACCGCAAACAGTACAAGCAAAAAGAAAATACTGAAACCAATAGAGAAGTACAAGATACGCTGATACGCCTGAACCTTGACCATCTCAACCGGTACATAAATAAAACGTGCCCCAACAACGTCACCTTCCAAATATCCGTACCCAGACCTGGTGCCATATTGCTCCACCTGTTCCGGGTGTGCAACTTCCGGGACGTCATGACAACTTATGCAGTCCGACCCTGCAATCAAAGGTTTGGCAACTGCATAGAAACTGGTTCCGGCACGCTCGGTAAACCCGCGCCATTCGTCAACCTCACCCGCTTCCATCTGTTCGATGATTCCGTCTTCGAACTGATTTGACAGACTCTCTTGGTTCAGAGGGTTAGGTGACGCGTAACGAAAGATATATTCGGGGTATATATCCTGAATATAGCGTGCGGTCTCCGTCAGCATCAAAACACCTACACCACTTTCGGGGAAATATGCATCCGCCGGAACAAGCTTCTCAGCCTTGGGGCGAATGACATTGTGTAGGTATTTGGCAGAACTAGACATAACTGCGGAGAACAAATCCGTTTTCTCCTGCGCTTCTCTTTCCACATCTTTAAGCAAGACATAGCCACCGCCCGTCACCGCAACGGCTATTGAAACTACATAAACAAGCGCTAACATTACAATTATTCGTTTTCTAATCGATAAGTTTTTTAACATTTACAGCTCCTCAACAACAAATTACACCGCCCTGGCAAAACGACCTATCTATTTAGTCGATTCCAGAAATTCTACACGCATGCTCTCCGGCACATCAGCAGCCAATTTCTCTACCATGAAGGTATAGTCATCGACCGGCATAGGTGAATTTTTGGTGTAAACGATTTTTTTAAGAATGTTTTCAAGCATGACAACGCCAAGCGGCCCAACGATATCCACATACCCGTTGATCACCTCATTTACCTTTTCAGCAGATATTTGCTCACCACCGGATGATGTCTTACGTACAATCTGAATATCCTCGGAAGGTTTATTAGTACCCAAATTTAACAAGCGATCTGTGATGGGTACAGCCAGCTTTTTCTTCGAAACGAAGCCTTTTATAAAACTGACTTCGACAATTTCGTGGGATGAGATGAATTCGATGATCTCATCAACATCGAAACGACCAAGCCTGATGTCTACAGCTTCACCATCTTCAATGCTTATCTTGCACAGATGTTCTGTCCCAGAAAATTGCAGAACAAGCTGACCGTTTTCGTTCTGTGCGTATTTCTGAAACGCTGCCGCAAGGTCCACTACGCACCTCCAACATATTTTTTAACCGCGAGCAAAATATCTACCGGCTCATATGGTTTGACAATGTATTCGTCAGCTCCCTGCTTTTTACCCCAGAACTTATCACTTTCACCAGATTTTGAGGTGGTCAACACAATGGGAATATTCTTGAGTTCCGGGTCGCGTTTTAATGAGCGACAAACTTGAAAACCATTTTTATTCGGCATAATCACATCAAGAATAATGAGATCAAATGGTTCTGATCTAGCTTTCTCTTCTGCCTGAACCCCATCGACAACCGCTACCACCGTGTGTCCAGTGTTTTTCAGGATTTCCAGCAAAAATGCCAGTTCCGTTTTACTGTCATCTGCCACCAATATCTTTGCCATAAAATAACTCCCGTCATACAAATCAAAAACATGGACACGTTAGATTTTAAGTTATGCTAATTTCAGTCCTGAAAATCTATGCAACACTGTCCGAAGATTCACAGATATCTCGACTCAATCCTACACACATGTTCAAACCCTGTTGTATTTGAATCCTTAAACCGTCTACTAATTATTTACCTAGTAATCAATGAACATAATAGTTAAGACGTCATTAAAAAACCACTACATTTTACACAAAAACGCATAAAAAAAGCCGCGTTTTAACAACACGGCTTTTTTTATCTTAGCTTAACAGACTATATATCCATAGTATTGCTCAGTTATCTACTCTTTCGCGCAACTCTTTGCCAACCTTGAAAAAAGGTAGCTTTTTATCTTTTACTTGGATAGTTTCACCAGTTTTGGGGTTCCGACCGGTGTACGCCTTATATTCTTTAACCACAAAACTGCCAAAACCACGAATTTCTATTCTGCCATCATTACTCAGTTCCTCTGTCATGGAATTGAAAATAAGATTGACTATGTGCTCCGCACGTTTGTGTGTTAGATCCTTCTCCAAAGACAAGGCTTCAATAAGTTCCGATTTATTCATCTTCCCCTCCTGACCTACACAATCTTATGTTCACACAGAAATAAGATAAAACTATAAACGCACCCACACTCTTTCAACTATTTAAAATACAGGATCGCTATCCAGTGTCAACAACATGTGAGCAAATCAACTTCACCGTAACACAAACATATGCACACTGCTTCTTATATAACGGTAAAAGGGGAGAGAGTCCAGATAACCCTAGCTTCTCCATCTCCGGTATTTACCCATTTATGCGGCAAATGTGATTTGAAAGAAATGCAGTCGCCGCCAGTGAGTATGTAAACGTTGGTACCAATTTCTACCTGCAAACGCCCTGCAAGGAGGTAAATAAGTTCATCTCCTGGATGATACATACTCTCGGCGCCACTTTTGCCACCAGGTGGAATTGTGCAGTAAAACGAAGTGAATTGCGGATCACGCAACCCTCCCGTAAAAGACTCGGTAAGCATATTGGCATTGTTTTCATATATCGTTGTCTTCCGATGTCCCTCAGAAGTAAACACCACTTCGTTTGTCGTTTTAACTTCTTCTACAAAGTAGTCGATGCTCTTTTGAAAGACGGTGGCGAGTTTCATTAAAATCTCGACGGAAGGGGTAGTTAAACCCCGTTCTATCCTAGAAATCATATTTGATGAAACTTCAGAATCATGCGCCAGATCTTGAATGGTGAGGTTGTTTGACAAACGAATAGCTTTGAGTTTTTTCCCGATTATTTTACGTAACTTCATTGACTTTCTCCCCGGATTCACACTCTCGGCTGGGCTATAACTGGAGCTGGCGAAACCACCCACAATATAGTAGCTTCCACACTTTCAGGGTTTTCCCAGCGGTGGGGCAGATTTGCTTTGAAACAGATTGAATCGCCTTTGTTAAGTCTGTACGTTTCCCCCTCCACAACAAAGGTCATACAGCCTTCAACTATCAAAGCGAATTCTTCACCATTATGCACCATGTCGACCTCACCACTGCTGCAACCTGCCTGAACGGTGTCATAAAAAACCTTGAAGCCTGGGTCACGCAGACCTTGGGTTAAACTGACTATATAATGCTTGTCCTGAAAAAAGAATATAGGCTCTCCCTCACCCGCCCGAGTGTAAATCACCGTAGAACCCTTTTCCGCTTCTTCAACAAAATAGCTGATGCTCATGCCAAACACTTCGGCCAGTTTCATCAAGATTTCGACCGAAGGAGTTGTTAGGCCGCGTTCTATGCGTGAGATCATATTAGATGACACCACGGATTTATGCGCTAACGTCTCAATGGTCATCTCATTTTTAAGGCGTGCATTTTTAAGCTTCTTGCCAATCAGTGTCTTCACCATGATTTCTCTCCAACTATACAACAATAGAATGTTGTTCTACCATCCACCTATATTAGATGTCAATGCGTGATTTGCTCCATATCGGTTAAGAAAATATTAAATAAAACAGGAGAGATATTTGAAACATTCTTGCTCAAAACAACTTTTTACCTTATCGAGCACTACGGTTTGAACAACCATAATTACGGCAAATAGCCAAAGAAAAGTAAAAGCAATGGTGCTATGACGTAGTGAATGCGCAACTGTTACGCATTTAGAACGTAGATTCAGATGGGTTAATTTATGTATCTGCCTACATATGTCTGTGGGAGTAGATTATACGGATAAGTGGATACAAAACACGCTGTTCAAAGGCAATACCAGAAATGCGGCACAATAAATGCAAGTGCATAAATACTGGACGGACTAGAGTCCACCATCTGTCCCGTTACGCCCCGGCGCTTTCCTCCTCCTTAGCCCGGGGCATTTTTTTACCGCAAGGGCGGAAAAGAACCGCAAAAACATTTTCCCATTCATAGCGTGATTCCCAACGCACACCCTGCAACAGCATCTTGTACCTGAACCCGGCGTAGATGCCTGCCCGGACTGTCCTTGCCCACGCATTCAACCTCTAGATATTCTCCACTGACTCCACGCCAGCGCGTGTTACCACCAGCATCTGCAACCTCTCGCGCGTGAAACACCACCTCAATCTCCTTACCGATAAATTCTCGCGTAAAAGCATCAGTTTTCTCTTGCGCGATTTCGCGTAGGATGGAGGCGCGCTCGCGGCGTAATTCAACCGGTACCTGCCCAGTCATCTGGGCCGCATCCGTTCCACTTCTGGAACTATAGGGGAAGACATGCAGATAGCTGAATGGCAATGTCGCAAGCATTACCCTTGTCTGCTCAAATTCTGCAGTGGTCTCACCGGGGAAACCAGTTATCACATCAAAACCAAGTCCTGTTGCGGGAAGAGCCTGGCGAATAGCAAGGATTTTATCCCTGAAAAAGTCTGCCGTATACGTACGTTTCATGCGCTGAAGAACCGAATCAGAGCCAGACTGAAGGGGAATATGCAGATGCGGACACACCCGCGGGGAGGTAACAATTAAATCGATAAGTGCTTGGGAAAGCTCTTGTGGCTCTACTGAACCTAGGCGAATTCTCGCTGCAGAGGTTCGCTGCAGAATCAGCGCAACCAGACCGGCTAGGTCCACCTGAGCGCTTAGGTCTTTACCATATTGGCCGATATGAATTCCGGTCAGGACTATTTCGGCAAAACCAGCAGCTACAAGGGTTTGGACCTGTGTTACAACATCGGAAGGCAGAACTGATCGACTGCGCCCTCTGGCATAGGGGATAATACAATAGGCGCAGAAATTGTTGCATCCGGTTTGTATCTGGACAAATGCCCGACTGTGATGGGCAAATCCACTAATTTCAAGTGTGGGGCAGTGTTCAGCTTGAGCAATATTGCTGACCTGAATTCGGGGTCCATCGGAAGCAAGCAGAGGTTCAAGGCGCTGTTTTTCCATGTTGCCGAATACGCGCGTTACCCCCGATAAGTCAGAAAACATGCTGGGGTCAATCTGCGCTGCGCAACCGGTAACAAAAATTCTTGCATTGGGACAAACTCGGCGCACGCGTCGCACCAGTTTGCGCGACTGAGTATCCGTAGCACCGGTAACGGTGCAGGTGTTAACAACAACCAGTTCACAATCATGCCCAAGGTCACCAACCTGAAATCCAAGACTCTCTAATTGGCCCTGCATTGCAGCAGATTCAAATTGATTCGCCTTGCACCCAAGGGTAAGGATAGCTGCCTTGCGCATCAACAGATCCACCCGCCGCCGAGGACCGTGTTGTCGCGATAAAATACTGCCGCCTGCCCAGGAGATATTCCTCTTTGTGCCGTGTCAAATTGTACTACAGCACCCGTGGCGGTCGGCGTAACCAGTGCATCCACACCTTGCTGGCGGTATCGAATCTGGCATTGCACCCTGACACCCTCTCCGCGGGGGACATCAACTCCCCACACCACATCTCGCACCGAAATTTGCTGTTGCAGCAAGTGTTCTTTTTCCCCCACAACCACCTGATTATGCTGTGCATCCAGTCGGATTACATACAAAGGTTCTGGCCAAGCAATACCCAAACCGCGCCGTTGCCCCACGGTGTAAGCATAGATCCCCTGGTGTTGGGCAAGTACGGTACCGTTTACATGGAGAATTTCACCAGGAGTGATTACCTCTCGGCAGGTCGTCTGTTCTGACTGTCCTCTACCTGTGTGATCCGCGTGTGCGGCCACCAGGCGCCTGTAGTCATTGTCCGGCACAAAACAGATATCCTGGCTCTCTGCATTACTTTCAGAACTGAGTCCGAATCGCTGAGCCGCCTGTCGTACTTGGTCCTTACTCATTTCGCCAAGGGGAAAGATGAAACGGCTTAAGTCCATAGCGGCAATACAAAACATAAAATAACTTTGATCCTTGCGGCGATCTAAGCCGCGTGCAAGCAACAGAGGCCCTCCGGCATTCAAAACGCGGGAGTAGTGCCCAGTAGCTAAATAATCACACTCAAGCTTATCGGCCACCGCCAGCAGATAGCCGAACTTGAATTCACGGTTACAAATAACGCAGGGGTTAGGGGTGCAGCCAGCCAGATAAGCACGGCAAAATGGCTGTACGATACGCTCTTCAAAAGCGGTGCTGCAGTCAAACACCTGTAGCTCGATACCGAGTTCAACAGCAGCTTTGCGCGCAGCCATTTCAACTTCATCGGATTGTGCACCCGGCAGAAATCTTAGCGTTACCCCGACAACAGAGTAGCCCTGCTCCAAAAGCAACGCTGCTGCGACGGAGGAATCCACTCCCCCACTCAGGGCAACAAGGACCTTGCCAGGATGTTGTATCGATGTTGTCATTTGGTCAGTAGGGAATCAATGGGAATGGGGGTCAATCTCGCATGAGATAACTTCACAATCGTACTTATTAAGGTCATCAAAGGCAGGGCTCATGGCCAGAAGTCGCTCAACTGCAGCCGGGAGGTGTTGAATAACATATTCCACATCTTCCGCAGTATTGTGAAAACCTAGGCTTAAACGCACACTGGAATTAAGGGTCATATCGTCGGCATGCATAGCGCGCAGTACGTGGGAGGAACCCTCTACTCCAGAAGTACAGGCAGAGCCCGAAGAAGCAGCGATGCCGAGCATATCCAACGCGAGTAGCAGTCCCTCACCTTCAACAAACGGGAAGGTAAGATTTAACGTGTTGGGCAGACAACTAATTCGATCTCCGTTACGTCTCACATACTCCAAGCGGGAGCAAATCCCCTCTTCGAGGCGATCACGCAGGGCAGAGAGACGCTTTACTTCAGTACTCATATGTTCCTGCGCCCATATACAGGCACGTCCAAAGCCAACAATTCCGGCAACATTATGCGTACCCGCGCGTAGATGCCGCTCCTGATGTCCCCCATGAATACAGGGGGTGATCTCAACTCCATCACGCACATAGACAGCCCCCACCCCTTTAGGGCCGCCAATCTTATGTGCCGATATAGTCAACAGATCAATCGGGCAGCGCTTGACATCTATGGGCAACCGTCCCAATGCCTGTACCGCATCAGTGTGAAACCGGACCTGATGTTTTCGGGCTATGGTCACAACCTGTTCAATTGGAAACACGGTGCCCGTTTCATTGTTAGCCCACATAAGTGAGATTAGAATGGTATCTGAATCAATGGCCGCTTCGATAGCTGCAGGATCTATAGCTCCGTTGCTGTCTACCGGGATATAGGTTACGCGTCCACCGCGCTCTTCAAAATAACGGCATGTATCTAGAATAGCCGGATGTTCTACCGCCGAAGTTATAATATGGTTACCCTTACCCTGCAGAGCATCCGCACTACCTAAAAGGGCGAAATTGTTCCCTTCGGAGCCACAACTGGTAAAGATAATTTCGTGGGGCTGTGCATTGAGCAGATCTGCAACTTGGGCGCGCGCCTGCTGCAGCATTGCGCTAGTCTTACGTCCGGCCCAGTGGATGCTCGATGGATTGCCAAACTCAGTGCGCAAACACGGCAGCATTGCTTCAACAACCTCTGCGTGCAACGGAGTGGTAGCATTATTATCCAGATACACCTGACGCAAAACAACCTCCACACGGCGCGTTGGCCGTATTACATGTAATTAAGTTTCTGCCGGAACACTCCTTAGAGCTGGTTCCATGGTAGCGAGCACACCAGCTGGACGCTTTTATTGACCGTCCGGGGCGGCTGATTCCTTAAATTTCTTCGCTCTAGCTATAAGATCTTCTACCGAAATATTCGCCAAAAAATCTCGGATCTTATCCCCTAGTTCGTTCCAGACCGGGTGCATAAAACATTCGGATTGACGTAAACAGACCGATTCATTGTCGGCGCATGCTGCCGGAGCAATGGTTTCGTCCACACTTTCAATTATCTGCTCCAGACTTATATCTGCGGCAGCACGCGAAAGCACATACCCGCCACCGGGGCCGCGTACACTATTCACCAGTTCACTGCGCCGCAGACACGCGAACAACTGCTCCAGATAGGGCAAGGATATATCCTCAATTTCAGAGATTTCCCGGATAGATACAGGCCGATCTTCGTGTTCAGTTGCCAAACGAACCAGCGCCCGAACTGCATACAACGACCGCTTGGAAAAACGCATAATGCACCCCTTAAACTTAGTATTATTTTTTTGAAGCAAAAAACTACCAACCCACTATCCGCTATTTTCCCAGCTCTTTTTCCAACTCATACAAGCGCTGCTCCAGCGTCTGCATTTTAGCCATAAGTTGGGCTGTGTTTTGTCCCTGAACATCAGGGATATTGCCGTGCTCCAGATCTAGGCGCTCAGCGCGTTTTCCTTCATGGTGTGCGGTTACACTTACAACCACCTTCGCAGGGATTCCCACCACCGTAGCATTTTCTGGAACCGCCTTTACTACAACCGAATTTGAGCCAATCTTACTACCATCACCGACGAAAAACGGCCCTAGAATTTTAGCTCCGGCTCCAACCACAACATTGTTACCCAGGGTCGGATGCCGCTTTTCCTTAGCCCATGAGGTTCCACCCAGAGTGACTCCGTGGTAAAGAGTGCAATTCTCCCCTATCTCGGCAGTTTCACCTATAACAACTCCCATACCGTGATCGATAAAAAAACCGCGTCCTATCTTAGCCCCCGGATGAATCTCTATCCCTGTTACCAGACGGGTAAAATGAGAAAGAACCCGCGCCAACAGAAAAAAATTTTTCTTCCACAGCCAATGCGACACTCGGTGGAATTGCAACGCATGAAAACCCGGATAACAGATAAAAACTTCCAGAACAGAACGCACAGCCGGATCCCGGTCGAACACAACCTTAATATCCTCTTTAAGCCGGTCAAACATATGTCTTCTCCTGTTGCTTCTGTTGCTTAAAATTGGACTTCGCGCGGCGATGATTTTCCCTGCGCTACAAAGTATCGAGCTTGAACACTACCTAATCTGGCCAGGGATCAGAAGGTTTGAATTAAACCCGAGATTTGAACATATAACATTCCATACTCGTTCAATCAACTATCGTAGCCACAATATATTATAAAAATAAACGATAAACAGGATTATCGGTCTCGTCCATATACACATAGCCAAGGCGGTCCAGAACCTCATTAACCTGATGCCTCTGCTCATCGGGCAACTCCAGCCCTACGAGAACGCGACCAAAGCACCCACCTTGCGTACGATAATGAAACAGAGATATGTTCCATGCAGAGCCAAGCGCGGCCAGAAATCTGCTCAAAGCACCCGGACGTTCGGGGAACCAAAACCGATAGAGTAATTCATCTTTAATTTGCGGGCAGCGTCCCCCTACCATGTAGCGCACATGGGTTTTGGCGAGTTCATTATCCGTTATATCCAAACTTTTATAGTCGTGCTGTAAAAGTTGCTGGTAAAATTCCTTGCGCTCGTCCGTGTGGAACGTGGATATCCCCACAAATATGCACGCCGCATGAGAATCGGAGCGACGGTAGTTAAACTCGGTTATATTGCGCTCTGCGACGATGCTAGTGCAAAAATTTCTCAACGCACCAGGCTGCTCCGGAATATTAACTGCAAACAACGCTTCTTCATGCTCACCAATGCGGGCGCGCTCCGCCACATAACGCAGGCGATCAAAATTCATATTCGCACCGGAATTTATCGCTACCAGGTGCTGTCCCTGCAGCTTATGCTGCTGCACATACTTCTTCAACCCCGCAACAGCCAAGGCACCAGCGGGCTCCACTATGGAACGGGTTTCTTGGTATATCGCGCGTATGGAACTGCAGATTTCATCGGTAGTCACCAGAACCATGTCATCCACATATTTATGACACAGCTTAAAGGTCTTGTTCCCGACATCTCTGACCGCAACTCCATCGGCAAATATTCCCACCTGTTTTTGATGCACCGGCGCGCCAAATTCCATGGAGCGGGTCATAGCACAGCTATCCTCCGGCTCTACGCCGATTATTTTCACCCGAGGGTTGACGGCCTTCATGTATGCCGCAATACCAGCAATCAGGCCACCTCCTCCGACCGGAACGAATATCGCATCTAACTTGCCTGCGCTCTGACGTAGAATTTCATCAGCAACTGTACCCTGTCCGGCGATTACATAGTCATCATCAAAAGGATGAACAAACACCATCCCACTCTCATCCAGTATGGTTGCACAGTGAGCAGCGGCTTCTGAGTAATTGTCGCCATGCAAAATCACCTCAGCACCAAGACTGCGAACCGCCTCCACCTTGATAGCCGGAGTGGTGACAGGCATGACAATGACCGCTTTAATTCCAAGTTGACGCGCAGAAAACGCCACTCCTTGAGCATGATTTCCCGCTGAAGCTGCAATAACACCGCGGCTTTGCTCGTCCGCGCTCAACTGAGCTATACAATTGTACGCTCCTCGCAGCTTAAAAGAAAATATAGGCTGCAAGTCTTCGCGCTTAAAATAAATGTAATTATTCAGCTTCTCACTAAGTTTAACTGCTTTTTCCAGTGGTGTTTCCACTGCAGCCCCATAGACACTGGAGGTTAAAATAAGCTTCAATATTGCCTGCATTTAGTGTGTTCCCCCTAACTCGGGTGAGCAGAAACATGCAAATAAACAGTGTAAATTGCACCGACCGCGCACTTTGTATCACGCACATCAAGCTAAAATCAATAAAAGGTGCAATTAGCCCAGCAAATCTGCGCATATTATCGGAAATAAAACAGCGTTCAGCTATCGACAATCGTATACAGTTTGATTTATACTCTCGGTTGTCAAGCTAGGTTGGAAGGGGAGGATACTACCCCCGATATCGTTCAATACAGTAGAATTTCAATTTCATGTAAAGGAGAGCACGAATGTCAGAATTCAAGTATCAAGATCCATTCCCGCTGGGGCAAGACAAAACTCAATACCGTCTGCTGACCAAAGATTACGTCAGTACCGCCAACTTCGAGGGCGAAGAAATACTTAAGGTTGATCCAGAGGGTCTGGCTTTTCTGTCCAACCAAGCTTTCCGCGAAGTAAACTTTCTTTTGCGCCCAGCACATAATGACAAAGTTGCGGCAATCCTGAAAGATCCGCAAGCATCTGCCAACGATCGCGGCGTCGCCATGGCGATGCTACAGAATGCTGTAGTTTCAGCTAAATTTGAGCTGCCATTTTGCCAGGACACTGGTACTGCTACGGTTCTGGGCAAAAAAGGACAGAACGTCTGGACTGGCGGCAACGATGCAGAACAGCTATCGGCTGGTGTGTACAAAACCTACACCGAAGAGAACCTGCGCTACTCTCAGAATGCCGCAATCAACATGTATGACGAAGTAAATACCAAGTGTAACCTTCCAGCTCAAATCGACATCATGGCCACCGAAGGTGACGAATATAAGTTTTTATTCGTGGTAAAGGGTGGTGGTAGCGCTAACAAAAGCTATTTGTACCAAGAAACCAAAGCCACCATTAACAAAAACAGCTTGGTGGACTGGTTAGTAGAAAAGATGAAATCACTGGGAACTGCGGCCTGCCCACCGTATCACATCGCGTTTTGTATCGGCGGCACCAGTGCCGAAACCTGCCTCAAGACTGCTAAACTCGCCTCTACAGGGTACCTTGATGAACTACCCACCCAAGGTAATGAGCTTGGACAGTCTTTCCGGGATGTTGAACTGGAGGAAGAGCTCCAGAAACGCGCTGAAGAGCTTGGAATTGGTGCGCAATTTGGGGGTAAATACTTTTCCCACGATATCCGAGTGGTGCGCAGCAGTCGCCACGGCGCGTCATGTCCCATCGCCCTTGCAGTCTCATGTTCAGCGGATCGCAACATCAAGGCTAAAATTAACAAAGAAGGAATATGGCTGGAGCAGATGGACGACAACCCTGCCCGCCTGATGCCTAAAGAGCGGAGCGGTAAGCGCCCCGAGGTGGTAAAAATCGACCTCAACCGCCCTATGAGCGAAGTGCGGGCAGAGCTCTCCAAATATCCCATCAAAACCCAGCTATCCCTAAACGGAACCATCATCGTAGGACGCGATATCGCCCATGCACGCTTTCGCGAAATCATTGAGCGTGGTGAAGAATTGCCACAATACCTGAAGGATTATCCCATTTACTATGCAGGTCCGGCAAAAACTCCGGCAGGCAAACCCTCAGGTTCTTTCGGCCCGACCACCGCATCACGCATGGATCCATATGTTGACATGCTTCAGTCCCGCGGTGCTTCTATGATCATGATCGCTAAAGGGAATCGCTCCCAGCAGGTAACTGATTCCTGCAAGAAGTACGGTGGCTTCTACCTCGGCTCTATCGGAGGCCCGGCAGCGGCACTAGCAGAATACAATATCAAGAGTGTCGAATGTCTGGACTTTGAAGAACTCGGCATGGAGGCGGTATGGAAGATTGAAGTTGAAGACTTCCCAGCCTTCATCCTGGTTGACGATAAAGGAAACGACTTCTTTAAGGAACTGGGAATTTAACCACCTAAGTTGAGCACATCCAAGTTTGGCCTTAAGGCAGCCGCGGGGCAACCCTGCGGCTGCCTTTTTGTATGCCAGTTTGCGCACGGTTAGGTTATATCATTCACACACAAAAGCCCTGTTTCGCTTACATAAGCGAAACAGGGCTCTAGCTATCAGAGGTTGACCCCGTACTTATTCCTATATAGAGATCCAAACGAGCAGTAACACCTACTTTATCCAGGTGATATCCCCGCTTCCTTGGCGCAACACCTCTATTTTGTCATCAATAAGACTTATTACCGTAGATGGATCTCCACTGATTTTACCCCCATCAATCACCAGGTCCAACTGTCCCCCAAGTTCGTCTTCAATAAGACTGGGATCTTCATAGGTCTGTTGCTGGGTAATATTCACACTTGTGGTTACTAATGGGTGCCCAAGCTGGCGGACAATTTCAAGCGCTATATTATTATTCGGCATCCTGACCCCCACGGTACGCTGTCGGGTCACTAGCAGTTCCGGCACTTCACGAGTAGCTTCAAGAACAAAGGTATATGGACCGGGAAGATGACGCTTCATGATTTTGAAGGCGAAATTGCTCACACTGGCGTAACTGGCAATAGAAGCCAGATCAGGACATATGAATGAAAAGGGTTTGCGCTTATCGCGATGTTTGATCTGGTAGATGCGTTCAATCCCCTTTTTATTGTAGATGTCACACCCGATGCCATAGGTTGTATCTGTAGGATACACAATCACCCCGTCTTGGCGTAAACACTCAACCACCTGATTCAGCAGGCGTTGTTGTGGGTTTTCTGGATTAATGCTCAACATCATAATATATACCGAACCCCCTCAAGTTTCTGCAGCAGGGTATAAATCCTGCGGCGTTGTTCTTCACTTTGTAGCATGGCATTAACAGAAATACAGAAATAATTCCCCCCGCTGCTACAGCGCTGGCCTACTCTGTCCTCCCCTACCCCTTCAACCACCTGATTTACTGCCGCATACACCTGAGGAATTAAGGTTTCGCGCAACTCGGCTAGACCGAAAACCTTAAACGTGTACTCGCAGGGATATGTATGTAGCGTTTCTTGATCCATCGTAATTCCTGTTGAGGTGTAAAATATTTTTGGTTAACGTAAAAGCTTATCTACGTACCCCAGTATGCCCAAATCCATTTTCGTTACGATCAGTTATACCCAATTCAGACACCCGAAGCCAATCCACTCTAGTGACAGGGGCAACAACCATCTGTGCAACCCGATCTCCACTTTGAATCTCAACACAGGCATCACCGTGGTTTATCAATATTATCTTGATCTCACCTCGATAGTCCGCATCAATGGTGCCTGGACTGTTTACCAATGAAATCCCGTGTTTCAGTGCCAACCCCGACCTAGGCCTGATCTGTGCTTCAAAACCCTGCGGTAGCGCGAGTGAGATCCCGGTACTAACCAAAGCACGTTGACCGGGTTCGAGGAGTAAAACCTGTTCTAAACAGGCACACAAATCCATTCCAGCCGCTTGCGCGGTTTTATACTCTGGTACAACTGCATCCGGATGGAGGCACTTGAGCTCTACCGTTGTCCTTTTCACCACAAGCCGCCTTTCATTGCTATCTGTCACTGTCGTTACAATAGAGACAATTCTCTTTATTAAGTGTAATCATGTGTATTGTGCAACCCAACTGTGCTGGTGTCAACCAGCCTGATATTATCGCACACCCCAGATATGATAGGTTGAAAAGCATACGGGGCTATGAACAACAAAGTCCCTGCCATCTCTTGAAAAAGAAATGTCAGGGACTTCACCCTAACCAAGGCGGTACGCAGTAGAGCTATCGCGCAACTGCGTACCTGCCAGTCTGTCTTTAATGGCTAAGTTACACCAAGCAATTAGGCCTGCTGTTTTGCATCATCTTCCTGCGCCTCTTTAAGGGAGAGCTTGATCTTACCCTGACGATCCACCCCGATACACTTGACTCGGACGGCATCCCCTTCATTGAGAACATCTGTCACGTTGCGAACACGCTCTTTTGCCAGTTCACTGATATGTACCAAGCCGTCCGTACCAGAGTAGATCTCAACAAAGGCACCGAAATCCATAATTTTCTTCACGGTACCGTTATAGATCTTACCTACTTCTGCCTCTTGGGTCAGTTCACTGATCATGCGTGCAGCTTCCTTAGCCGCAGCGCCGTCCGCTGAGGAGATGTTGATGCGTCCATCGTCTTCAATGTCGATACCACATCCGGTCGCTTCAATGATTGCACGTATGGTCTTACCACCAGCACCGATAACAGTTCGTACCTGATCCGGCTTGACATAGACTGTGGTGATGCGTGGTGCATAAGGAGAAAGGTCAGCACGTGATTCGGTCAGAGCTTCTGCCATTTTACCCAGAATATGCAAACGACCCTCCCGCGCCTGCTCTAGTGCAGTGTGCATGATATCGCGCGTTACTCCGTCAATCTTGATATCCATCTGCAGAGCCGCTATCCCATCCTCGGTACCGGTGACCTTGAAATCCATATCACCAAGGTGATCTTCGTCACCAAGAATATCGGAGAGGACTGCGACAGCATCACCTTCTTTTACAAGCCCCATCGCAATACCAGCGACTGGCTTCTTAACCGGAACTCCAGCGTCCATAAGGGAAAGTGATGCACCGCATACTGAAGCCATAGAGGAAGAACCGTTAGATTCTAGGATGTCTGACACAATGCGGATGGTATAGGGAAAATCGTCAAATTCAGGTAAAATTTTAGAGACCGAGCGTTCCGCCAACATCCCATGGCCAATTTCTCGACGTCCGGGGAAGAGACGCATACTGGTCTCGCCCACGCAAAATGGAGGGAAATTGTAGTGCAGCATGAATTTCTTAAAATCCATCCCTTGGATATTATCAATACGCTGCTCGTCACTTGCAGTACCCAGAGTAGTTGCTACAAGAGCCTGAGTTTCACCCCGGGTAAACAAAGCACTGCCGTGGGCACGGGGCAGGACTCCAACTTCACTAAAAATAGGACGAATCGTGCTCATGTCTCGCCCGTCGATGCGCACCCGATCATGCAGGATCATCTGGCGAACCACACGCTTTTCTACACTGCCAATAACAGCGCTGATTTCATCCGCACGCTCAGGAAACTCTGCAGCCAGCAACTCTTGAACCCGTGTCCGATTTTCACTTAAGGCTGCATATCGCTCCTGCTTAACCTGCAATTTGAATGCTGCAACAAGCTGCTCTTCACAGACGGCAGTCACCCGTTGCTCCAGCTCAGCATCAACTTCCGGCAGAACAAACTCACGCTTGGTCACTCCAACAAGTTGCTGCAGTTTCTCCTGCATCTCAATCAGGGGTTGGATGGATCTATGCCCAAAGAAAATTGCTTCGAGCATCTCGTCTTCGCTTACCAGGTTGGCTTCACCCTCTACCATCATGATTGCTTCGCGCGAGCCTGCAACCACAATCTCAATGTCACTTAGTTTAATCTGCTCCAGGGTAGGATTGGCGATAAACTCACCCTCTACCCGGCCGACACGTACAGCTGCAATGGGGCCAGCAAACGGGATGTCGGACACAGTAACAGAGGCCGATGCAGCCAAAATAGCCAGGGTATCCGGATCATTAATGCAGTCAGCAGAGATGACCGTAGGCATGATTTGGGTCTCGTTCAAATACCCTTTAGGAAAAAGTGGGCGCATCGGGCGATCGATAAGACGACAAATAAGAGTTTCGCGCTCGGTAGAACCACGCTCACGGCGGAAGAAGGATCCAGGGATCTTACCGCTGGCGTAAAATTTTTCTTGATAGTTGACTACCAGGGGGAAAAAATCTTGACCGGGGCGCATGGTTTTTGCTGACACTGCGGTGCACAGAATTTTCGTCTCACCGTAGGTAACTACCGTGGCACCGTCAGCCTGGCGCGCCATTTTGCCAGTTTCAATGATTAGTGGATGGCCGTTAAATTCAATTTCTACTTTTTGGTAACTCATAATTTGCTCCTGCGCAGGTTTTACTGCCCCTGCTTGTGTTCTTGCCATGTTAAAGACATGGTACAAAAAAAGGGCTACAGGAGGTTGGCCTGAGACAGCTTCCGACCCAAAGGATTACAAAAGCATGTAAAATGCAAAACACATGAAATGCGAAGGCATATACAATGCACACCTTTAGTCAGAAGTCCTCTCCGGACATCCTCCCCCGCCCCAGCTCTAAATGCGGCAACCTGCTCAAGCAGACTGCCGCATTCAACATCAGGTACTAACGTCTGATACCCAAACGAGAGATAATAGCGCGATAGCGCTCGACGTCTTTCTTCTTGAGATAATCAAGCAGACGGCGGCGCTGCCCTACGATCTTAAGCAGACCTCGGCGCGAATGGTGGTCTTTCGTATGGGTCCTAAAATGCTCAGTCAGCTCGGTAATGCGGCGGGACAATAATGCAATCTGAACCTCGGAAGAACCGGTGTCGCCCTCCTGGGCCTGAAATTCCTTAATGATTTCCTGTTTTTTTTCTGTAGCCAGCACTGTGGCATCTCCTTTCAATCTTCAAAATCCGGTAATCCCCGCAAACCGGGTTAACCTAGTGAAATACAAAGTGTTCTTTATCATATCAACTACACGCTGTAAAGCGCATTCGCGCTACATCTAAGCGCTGTGGGTTGTGGTTTATACCATAGCTTTTTAGTTGCGGCAACAAACACCCGACGCTTGGGCGTTATTATTTGGCGCTCGTCGGTATAGCACATGGTTGTGTTACCAATAAACACCAAAAGTCCGGCCAACAAAATAAAGGGTGTCAGATCCCATCTGGAAACACCTTGTGGAGTTTAAAATCACCACGTTGTTCCTGTTGGTGGGTTAAATCCGGTGTGGCTACCGCCACGAGAGTACCAGCGTAGCATAATAAAACCAGTTCCGCCTTTTCATGAGCGACATCCATACCACTCAGATGCTCTAAGCGGGGCGGAATGCCATAGCGCAGACGTTCACGCCCACTTTCAAGTAACTCCAGTTGTGGCAGATGCTCCAAACCTTCAAGCACAGACATTAGGCGAAAATCACCATTGCGCAACGCATCAAGAGAGACAAGATTCTCGCTGGTAAAAAAACCACTACCCGTGCGGCGTAACGCGGCCATACAAGCGCCACACCCGAGTTCCTCCCCAATATCATGACACAAAGTGCGGATATAGGTGCCTTTCGAACACTCGACGTCCAGCTCTACATCATCCTGACTACGTGAGATTAACCCAATGCGGTGAATATAAAGTGAGCGTTTCTGGCGTTCGACCTCTTCGCCTTTACGCGCCAAACGGTACAGGGGAACTCCGTCACGCTTAAGGGCCGAAAACATCGGTGGCACCTGGTCGATCTGGCCGGTAAAAGCACAACAGACACTCTCTATCTGTGCCGATGTAAGCGCAGGAACTTCGCGGCGTTCAACGACAGTCCCGGTAATGTCTTGTGAATCGGTAATGGTTCCTAGGCGCATGGTGGTACGATAAGATTTATCCTGTGCCGTCAGATACTCAATCAGACGCGTGGCATGGCCGATACCAACCAGCAGTACTCCTGTCGCCAAGGGATCCAGAGTACCAGCATGACCAACCCTGCGCGTTTGGCATGCACGTCTCACCTGCTGTACCAGGGTATGAGAGCTCATCCCTTCTGGTTTGTCCAGTGCTAAAAAACCATGCATGGATCAGGGCAGAAGTGGCTGCAAGTGTTTAATAAGATTCGTCGTTATCTGCTCAAGCGTGCCCCGCACTTCAGCACCAGCAGCATTATGATGTCCGCCACCGTTCAGGTCGCGAGCTAATTGTCCCACGTCAACTTTTCCTTTTGAGCGCATCCCGAGCTTGTATACATTAGGAGCAAGTTCACGCAGAAATACCGCCACTTCGACACCCTGAATTGAACGGGGATAATTGACAAAACTATCGGCCAGCTCCGGGCCAGCCCCGGCAGACTCGAACATCTGCTGGGTTACGTACATAGTTGCAATCCTACCGCACGCAGAGATCTGCAGGGTGGCAAGGGCACTAGCGAGCAAGCGCAGTCGTTCCGCCTCCTGACTCTCATACAGTCCCCCAGCAACCTTCCACGGATCAACTCCTATCTCAACCATTTCTCCCGAAACAAAAAAGGCTTCGGAATTAGCGCTACTGTAGTGGAACGAGCCGGTATCCGAAAGAATTGCCGTATATATATTTTCGGCCACCGCAAGAGAAACGGGGTGGTGCATATGTTTTAGAATCCGGTAAATGAGAACAGCAGTTGCGCTGGCACCCGTATCGACATAGTAAATATCCCCGAAATCTTCAGAATGCGGGTGGTGATCTATGTTGATGGTCTGCGCGCATATGCCCAAAACATCTACTTGGGTGCGCCGCAGCTCACCAGCATCAAGCACTACCCCAACGTCGAAGCGATGCTGTGCGTCAAGTTGAGTGCTCACAGTTTCCGCACCGGGCAAAAAATTGAGTTTCTGCGGTACGGGATCCGCATTATAGGCTATAACCTTTTTGCCCATCTCCCGCAAAGCGTTACTCAATGCCAAGGTTGACGCTATGGCATCACCATCTGGGGATGCATGAGCTACGACCAAAAAGGTGGAACCCTGCCGAATTGCTGTGGCGATCTGAGACAGAACTGCATCCCCTTCTAAGCTAGGCGTCATCTGTTCTTATCTCCCGCAACAGGCTTTCGATACGGTTGCCGTATTCGGTGGATTCATCGTACTTGAAAGTCAGTTCCGGCACTCGGCGTAACTTTAGCCGTTTACCCAACTCTGTGCGCAGGTAAGGCGCTGCACTCACTAAGCCACGATGTGTCTCTTTACGCTGCTCGGCGTCAGTTTCTGGAGTATTAAATGCGGTATAGTAGATACGCGCATGTTGCAAATCAGAAGTTACATCAACTGAGGTTATAGTGACAAAGCCGATACGCGGATCGCGAACTCCGCGCAGAAGCAGATCAGAAATTTCCTTCTGAATCTGCTCCCCTACCCTGCGTGAACGTTGTGTAGTTCCCACCACTATCTCCTACAGTTCGGTTTTTGTTTCAATTATTTCATAAGTCTCGATAATGTCGCCGACCTTGATGTCATTATAGCGCTCAAGCCCAACACCACATTCGTATCCAGCCTTAACCTCTTTCGCGTCATCCTTAAAGCGCTTGAGTGAACTTAATTTACCTTCCCAGATCACTACATCATCGCGCACCAACCGCGCTAGAGAATTTCTACGCGCAATGCCATCTTGTACTATGCCACCAGCAATTGTGCCAATTTTAGACACACTGAAGGTTTCACGCACCTCAATACGCCCTGAGTACTTCTCCTTCAAGGTCGGAGCCAGCAAGCCCTCCATTGCCCCCTTAACATCAGCAACCGCATCGTAGATAATACTGTACAGTCGGATATCCACCCCTTCCTTCTCCGCCATGGCAGAAGCCTTGGGTTCGGGACGGACACTGAAACCGATGATAATAGCGTCGGAAGCCGTGGCCAAGGAAACATCACTTTCCTTGATCCCACCAACGGCCGTGTGTACCACTAACAGACGGCACGAATCGGTAGAGAGCTTCACCAGCGCTTCCTTCAGTGCTTCCAGAGAACCCTGCACATCGGCCTTGATGATAACCCTGAGCTCCTCAACATTCCCCTCTTGGATACGTGCATATAGCTGATCGAGGGAGAGTCGGCTGTGTTGGGCTAGTTCAGCTTCTCTGCTCTTGTGCTGGCGATGCTGTGCTACATCTTTGGAGAGTTTTTCACTCTCAACCGCGTTGATGTTATCCCCAGCGTCAGGTACACCATGTAAGCCTGTAACCTCAACCGGGATAGAGGGGCCAGCTTCCTGCACCTGTTCTCCACGATCATTGATCATGGTGCGCACACGTCCGTAATGTAGACCTGCGACAATAGGATCACCCACCCTCAGGGTACCGTCCTGCACTAGAACTGTTGCTATTGCACCTCGGCCCTTATCGAGGCGCGCCTCAATAATGGTACCACGACATCTTTTAGTAGGATCAGCTTTGAGGTCGAGGACTTCGGCTTGGAGCAATACCATTTCGAGCAGCCCTTCGAGGTTGGTGCGCTGTTTGGCTGACACCTCCACAAAGATGGTATCTCCACCCCAGTCTTCAGGGACCAGTCCAAACTCCGTTAACTCCTGCTTAACCCTCTCCGGGTTGGCGCTAGGCTTGTCCATTTTATTGATCGCAACAATAATGGGCACCTTAGCGGCTTTGGCATGACTGATAGCTTCTTTGGTCTGAGGCATAACCCCGTCATCCGCAGCTACAACCAGAATGACAATGTCGGTCACATGGGCACCGCGCAAACGCATGGCAGTAAACGCCTCATGCCCCGGAGTATCAAGGAACGAAACCGTCTTGTCATGCACTTGCACATCATAAGCACCGATATGCTGGGTAATACCACCTGCCTCGCCATCAGCTATCTTAGCGCTTCGAATTGCATCCAACAGACTGGTTTTACCGTGGTCAACGTGGCCCATAATAGTAACCACTGGGGGACGCGTGGTAACATTCTCCGATACGCGATTATCCTCTAAAGAGATGTCATCTTCGTTATTGAGGATACTACCCTCGTTAAAGGCAACGTTCTCCACTTCGTAGTTGAAATCCGCCGCCAAAATAGCCGCGGTTTCAAAATCCAGGGGATGATTGATGGTCACCATGCTGCCTTGGCGCATCAGTTCCTTAATGAGGTCGTTGGCTTTAACCCCCATTCTCTTGGCCAGTTCACCCACAGTGATGACATCGGTGATACGTATTATACGCTTAATCGCCTTAGGTATCGTAATTTCAGTCTGGCGTGTTTGTTTTTGATTTTTTCTATTTTTGCGGTTTCGCCCCATCTTGTCAGGCTTATAAACCTCAACGCGCTCACGCTTCTTAGCGCCAAAATCCTCCCCAGCAGCATACTCTTTAGCGCCCTTAGTCTTTTTACTTCTGCGGCGCTGATCTCGCCCTTTATCACTATCCGGATCGACAGGAACATCGACAAAAGTTGGAGGTTTAGCTCCACTAGGTGCGGCTTCAGTTTTCCGCTCTGCGGCAGGGCGTGCACTAACATGGGCTTTGCGTTTGTCCTCAGCGACGACTGGCCGCTTACCTCCACGCCCAGGCTGATCCTGACGCATGGCAGATTTGGGCAACTCAACGTGTCCGATAATTTGAGCACCGCCTCTAGAGGGTTTCCCTTGCGCAGGCTTCTCCATGCGCGCAGAAATGATGGAAGCAACATGTTTGGTGGGGGCACTACGTGGCACTTCAACCGCAGCGACTGGCGCCTCTACCTCAGAAGAGGCAGCAGTTTTCTCTTCAGCCACACCTGCACTTTCGCTACGATCTGCAGTCGTTGCGTGCGACTCCGATACGGATGCGGGATCTTTTGCACTATCCACCACTTCAGTGGCTGAAGGACGCTTTGCTTCAGTCGTAACCCCGGCTTGCGGAGCACCCTCCGCACCTGCTAACTCAGGCGCTACTGGCACAGAATTCTTGCCTTCAGTGGCATGTGACATAGCCGCCTGTTCTGCGGTGGGCTCGTCGATTTTTTTCGCCGCTGGCTGTGGTTTGCGGCGCCTGCGAATCAAACCAGTACTGATACGCTCTTCGGCATATACCGGCGGTTGTTCCGCCGCAGGTTGTTCCGCCGCAGGTTGTTCCGCCGCAGGTTGTTCCGCCGCAGGTTGTTTAACAGCAGGCTGCTGATTTTTTTCCTCAAATTTCCCAACCGTATCTTCATCAATAACACTCATATGGCTTTTTGCTTCAATACCTTTATCGCGCAGTTGTTTAAGAAGATCTTTGTTGGCCAGACCCAGGCGCTGTGCCAGTTCGTAAATTCTAATTTTTGCCATCAACCTTCCCCCATAACATCTATATATCTTTGCAGCTCGCGTTCCAGCGTCTGTGCAAGTAAACCCTTCCACAACAGAACAGCGCTGCGTTCTCTACCTCCAAGAGCCTGCGTCAGTACTTCCTTATCAAGGCCACGTAATACTCTAATATCGCGTGCTTCCAACTGACGCAGAAGTTTGTCCGCTCCGGAAGATGACATGTCGTCTGCCACCAGCACCCAGGCTACGTAGCTTGAGCGCCGCAGCGCAGTAGAAATAGCCTGTTGCCCACTTACAGCCGCATCAGATTTACGCGCCATTCCCAGAAGAGAAACAACCTTCGCGAGAATCTGCGCCCGCAGCTGGTGTAGAATAACATGGACCGATGCTGCATTACAGGAACATTCAAGTCTAGAACATTTAAGCGCCCGCGCAAAAGCATTTATTTCGAGCGCCCGCCCAAAACATGCAACGTTACAGCAGGTGTATGCTCCTCGTCCAGGCAGCTTATGTCTGTAATCTACCAACAACTCAGAATCAGGCGAACAGACAAAACGAAGTAAATCCTGTACTGGGAGCTTTTTTCTGCAGGCAATACAACTGCGCTCGGGTTCGCGGCGGCGTTCAGTCACCTACTCGCCTCAGATCTCTTTATCAGGCTCTGTGTCTTGAGCCTCCGGTGCTGAGCTATCTTCCGACA
>Ga0265295_1001440_pt1 | contig 41853 bp, 36 predicted proteins | sample Munlansysbiofilm_FD_192503 | JGI IMG/M metagenome (GOLD analysis project Ga0265295, IMG submission 192503) | Leachate microbial communities from a municipal landfill in Southern Ontario, Canada - Methane capture system biofilm | ecosystem: Engineered > Solid waste > Landfill > Unclassified ... | reverse complement strand
TACCTCCATGACCAAAGAAGGCATGGACGAGTTGATTTCGGGTGCCCAAAAGTTGGTGCCCGGTTTGAATTTGAAAGCCTCAATTGCCAATTTTGTCGGTTTGCGGCCGATGGGGAATGGCCCTTGCTACACCCCCGGCATTGTATATAACAACGATTATGTGATTGAAATTCCGGCGAATGTTGAAGGTTTTGTCAATTTGGGCGGGATTGAATCGCCCGGTTTGACCTCAGCACCGGCGATTGCTGAAATGGTGGTTGAATTGCTCAAAGATGCCGGTGAGCCGCTGGTTATCAAAAAAGACTGGGATCCAATTCGTCCGGCAAGACCGCATTTTGCCCATCTGAGCCATCAGGAACGCCAGCTGTTGTGCGAAGTTGATCCGCGCTTTGGCCGGGTGATTTGCCGTTGCGAAAACATTAGCGAAGGCGAGATTATTGCTGAAATTCACGCTCCAATTCCTGCCAAAACCTATGATGCCATCAAAAGGCGCACTTGGTTGGGCACCGGTCGCTGTCAGGGAGGCTTTGACATGACTCGTGTGGTGAATATTTTAGCGCGCGAATTGGGCGTTTCTCCTCTTGAAATTACGAAACGCGGACATAATTCCAACTATCTCTACCGAACGACCAAGAATGTGGAGGTGCCTGATGTTCATTAAAAACAAGTATGATGTTGTCGTTATCGGCGGCGGACCCGGTGGACTGGCGGCGGCGATTGAAGCCAAAAAAGGCGGAGCGGAAGATGTTTTGGTGATTGAACGGGATGTTGAGTTGGGCGGAATCTTGTTGCAATGCATCCACAACGGCTTTGGTTTGCAAACTTTCAAAGAGGATTTACCCGGTCCGGAGTATGCTCAACGATTTATCAATGAAGCGAAATCGCTTGGCATCAGCTTTTTGCTCGATGCAATGGTGATGGATGTGACCTCACAACGCAAACTCTACGTTTCGAGTCAGGATTTTGGCTATGTCGAAATTGATGCGCTTGCGATTGTTTTAGCGATGGGTTGCCGCGAGAAAACCAGACCCCAGGTTCGCATTCCTGGGACGAGACCAAACGGTGTTTTTACCGCCGGAACAGCACAGCGCTGGGTCAATGTGGAAGGCTATATGCCCGGGAAGAACTTTGTTATCCTCGGTTCGGGCGATATCGGCATGATTATGGCACGCCGCCTGACTTTTGAAGGGGCTCATGTTGAGCGGGTTTTGGAAATTCAGAGCTATCTTTCAGGGTTGAGCCGAAATTATGTGCAATGTCTGGAAGATTGGGATATCTCATTGCAATTACAGCATACTGTCAAACGCATTATTGGAAAAAATCGGGTCGAGGCAATCGAAGCGGTTGTTGTTGATTCGCATTGGAATTATATTCCGGGCACTGAAGAGATTATCCCCTGCGATACGCTCTTGCTATCGGTTGGTCTGATTCCCGAAAATGAACTTTCTAAAAAAGCGGGAGTGGCGATTGATCCGGTAACTGGCGGACCGTATGTTGACGAAAAATTCCAGACCAATATCCCCGGTATTTTTGCAGCCGGAAACGTTGTTCATGTTTACGACTTGGTCGATTACGTTTCGATGGCTGGGGTGGGAGCCGGAAAGAGCGCAGCTGAGTTTGCCTTGGCGGAAAAGGAACGCTCGGCGCGCTATATTCCTCTGGTTCCGGGGAAAAACGTGCGCTATATCGTTCCGCATCGGCTTGATAAAAGAGCACTTGAGAAGGGCGATGTAAGTTTGCAGATGCGCGTCAGCAAACCGATTGAAGAAGATGTTTGGCTTGAAGTGCGCAATCAAAACAACAGTATTGTCCGTCGCTCAGAACGTTATGTCCGACCGGGCGAAATGGTTACGATTGTGCTCAAACCGAATATGGCGGATGAGCTGGAAAAATCCGACAGCTTGATTGTCGATATTTATCCAAAATCGGAGGTTTAATATGGAAGAAAAGAATTTTATCTGCACTGCTTGCCCGACCGGATGCCGATTGATTGTGCGAATGGAAGGCGATGAGGTGGTTAAGATTTTGGGTAACCGCTGCCGAAAAGGCGAAACTTACGGAAGGCAAGAGGCAATCTCACCACAGCGGATGGTTTCGAGCACGGTGAGGGTTGCCAATGGCTTCCACCCCTTGTTACCGGTTTATACCAAGGGCGCCATTCCAAAACGACGGATTGCTGAGGTTTTGGAGAAGATCAGGGCGGTTGAAGTGCAGGCACCGCTAAGCGCCGAAGACGTTATCATCAGCAATGTGATTGGGACGGGTGTAAACGTCGTCGCCAGCCGGGATATGCCGGCAAAAGAATAAATTTTAGAAGAATTTTATAAATCTCTCGTAGGGAAGGCGCTTTTTCCTCCTCTCATCTGTTTGTGATTTGAGGAAAGCGCCTGCGCTTTCCCTACGAGTCCAACGCTTTTTCCACAAACCCTTACTTCAGAATAGAACTCAACCGGATAGATCCCAACTCTATTTCAGTTGTAAGTGAATTTGGGGCTGGGTTGAAACCCAGATGTACATCATAATTTCCTTCTTGCAACAAAATTACGTCCGTAAAAATGTAACAAAACGCATTTTTACGGACGTAAAAGTGTGATATACTGCATTAATACGGACGTAAAAGTGCGATTAGTCCTCAGGAGGTAGCATATTAAGCGAAATGCTATGCAAGAGTTGATTGAATGGAAAGAGCGCAAGGGCAGGATGCCTCTTTTAATCCTTGGTGCACGTCAAGTGGGGAAAACCTGGCTCATGAAAAAATTCGGAGAAGAAAATTTCAATCAGGTGGTTTATTTTTCTATGGATCAAAACCCTCAGCTTCGCGAAACCTTCGAACTGGATTTTGATGTTGAACGGATATTAAATACGCTCCAGCTGATTTCGAACACTCGAATTGATGAAAACACCTTAATTGTTTTTGATGAGATTCAGGAAATCCCTCTGGCTATTCAATCATTAAAATATTTCCAGGAAAACCGACCTGAATTGGCGATTGTTGCAGCCAGTTCCTTTTTGGGAGTGGCTTTGCATGAGGGAGTTTCTTTCCCGGTTGGGAAAATTGAATTGATGCGTCTCTACCCCTTGAGTTTCCTGGAATTTTTGGATGCGATTGGTGAGAGCCGATTTGCTGATTTGATTCGAAAGGCTGATTTTGAGACGATTCGAATTTTTCGGGATAAGTTTGAGCGACTGCTTAAAGAATATTTCTATATTGGCGGTATGCCGCAGGCAGTTCAGGCTTTTCTGAACGATCGAAATTTTGATGAAGTGCGAAGAGTTCAAAATAACATTGTCCAACTTTATGAATATGATTTTTCAAAACATACGAGCGGCATTTTGTCTGAACGTTTGCGCCTGGTTTATGAGTCTATCCCTTCCCAATTAGGAAAAGAGAATAAAAAATTTTTCTTTGGGCAGCTTCGAAGTGGAGCACGATCGAAAGATTATGAAAATGCCATTCAGTGGTTAGTTGATTGTGGTTTGGCTTATCGGGTTCGCCGGATAAGCAAACCGGGGCTGCCCATAAAAGCTTATGCTGATTTGCAGGCTTTCAAACTCTATGTCCATGATGTCGGGCTTTTATCGGCGATGGTGAATTTGGATGTTAAAACCATTGTGGAAGGCTCCAGTATTTTTGAAGAATTTAAAGGCAGTTTGACCGAGCAATACGTTTTGTCTCAATTGATTTCCGAGCTAAAAATTGAACCATTTTATTATTCAACCGAGCGTTCTACCGGGGAAGTCGATTTTGTGGTCCAAATTTCAGGAGAGGTCGTGCCAATTGAAGTCAAAGCTGAAGAAAACCTGCGGGCAAAGAGTTTGAAGGCTTATGTTGAAAAATTCAAGCCACAAGTTGCTGTGCGCACTTCGCTCTCCAATTTCCATGAAGAAACATGGCTGATAAATATCCCTCTCTATGCCATTACATGCCTGAAACAAATTGTGGAAACAAAAAGCGGGAAGTGAAAAACTTCCCGCTTATGGAATCTAAGATTCAAAAACCTATCCCATGGTCAAAGCCATCACGGCTTTTTGGGCATGGAGGCGATTTTCGGCTTCGTCGTATACGACAGAGTTTGGACCGTCGATAACTTCATTGGTAACTTCAATTTCGCGGTCAGCAGGTAAGGGATGCATGTAAATCGCATCTGATTTTGCCAGTTCGAGGCGGCGTTGGTTCATAATCCAATCGGTGTAAGAATCTTGCAATTCTTTGCCTTTGACAGGATCGTCGGTGGTCAGCAGGGGGCCCCAGCTCTTGGCATAAATCACGTCGGCATCCTGCATGGCTTCGTCCATATCATGAACGATTTCGAAAGAGGTTCCGTGTTTTTTAGCTTCGTCGGCTGCCTGTTGTTCGATTTCGGGCATCAGGGGGAACTCTTTCGGATAAGCCAAAGTTACGTCCATCCCAAAACGGGGCATCTGAAGGATGAGCGATTGGGGAACGGAAATCGGTTTGAGGTAAGAAGCGGCGTATGCCCAGGAAACAACAATCTTCTTTTTCTTGAGGTCGCGACCCTTTTTCTCCATGATGGTCATCAAATCTGCCAAACATTGGAAGGGGTGGTAGACGTCGCATTGCATGTTCAGGACTGGAACGCGGCAGTTTTTGGCGACTTCGTTCAGATAGTCATTGCCGATTTTCCAATCGCAGTGGCGAATGGCGATGCCGTCAAAATAACGACCATAAATTTCACCGATTTCTTTGGCGGTGTCGCCATGGGAAATTTGAGTGGTTTTGCTTTCGATGAAAGCGCCATGACCACCAAGCTGAGCGATACCGGCTTCAAAAGAGCCACGGGTACGGGTGCTGCTAAAGAAGAACAGCATGGCTAAAACTTTGTCGCGCAGGTAGGCATGCGACTCGTTGAGAGCGCGCTTGCGTTTCAGATCCCAGGCAACATCTAAGACAGTTTCAACTTCTTCTTTGGAAAAATCCAAATCGCCGATTAGGTCTCGGCCATGTAGAAAGGTTTGCATTGTTTAATCTCCTTGAGGTTTCTTTTTGTAATTATACATAGGAATTTGGAAATATGGGAAGATAGTATGACAGAAAACAATTCATATTATGGAACTTTTCCTGTCGGAATTATTATTATATTTCGGTTATAAAAAATTTTGCCGTTCTGGCCCGGGAAGGTCTCGCTAAGTTAGGGATTATTGAGCGATCGTGATTGGGACCTTCCCCTACCCTTGTATATAATACACGATTTGCAATGTTTATATGAGAATTTTGATTAGTCCTTGAAGAAGATAATGTTTTCAGGCGGGAGGCTGGCGTTGAAGCTTTCGCCACTTTGGGGCAAGTTAGGGGTGGATGAATCAATTTCGAGGTAGAGAATGGCATCATTGCTGGCTTCTTGGCCAAGCGGTGAACAGACCAGGGAAGCGATGGCACCATTTGAAAAATTGTAGTGGCACTTGAGCGAAATTTGATTTATTGCGGCAGAATCTTCCGGTTTTAGCAGCTTAAAATTGTGACTGTAAGCTCCGCAGTTGATCGCATCAGCAGTCAATTTGGGCGATTGGAGAACAAGTCCCCAATCGACTGCTTTGAATAAACCGGCAGGCAAATCCAAAATTTCGATGCGTGAGAAATTCCGGCAACCTGCCAATATACCGGCGGAAAGCGATTGAGGAGCCTCGAAAAGACTGGTAACGCTTTGTTTCGGTTCGTTTACGCCTTCAGTCAAAACAGACACGCTTTCGCAAAGTTGGAAAATTTCTTCCCGGTTATGCGTAACCAGCAAAATTGTCTTTTGCCAGCGTTCGAAGAGCTCCACCAACTCCAATTGTACTTGCCATTTCAGGTATTGATCGAGGGCAGCGGTCGGTTCGTCGAGCATTAAAATCTTTGGTTTGTTGAGTAAAATGCGTCCAAGAGCGACCCTTTGCCTTTGCCCACCGGAAAGAAATTGCGGTTTTTTCTTTTCAAGCCCCTCAAGTTTCATCATTTTTATAATTTCTGCGATGTCCTTTTGGCTTGTCGCTTGATCTTCCGGGCGGATTCCGGCAAGCAGGTTTTGTTCAACTGTCATGCTTGGGAAGAGCGCATAATGCTGAAAAAGATAGCCAAGCCTCCGGTTTTGGGGGCTTAGATTAATTCTTTTGTTTGAATCAAAAAGGGTAAGGCCATCCAGCTCGATTGTGCCGGAATCTGGTTTTTCAATACCGGCGATGCATTTGAGCGTCATGCTTTTTCCACAACCGGAGGGACCCAAGATGCCCAAAACTTCGGAATCAGCTTCGAAATTCACCTTTAATTCAAAGTTGTTTAACTGTTTTCTGAAGTTTACACGCAGCATTAGCGTTCCATTTCCACGGCAGCAATTTTGTTTGAATTGCGGGATTCGAGAGAGTTGATTGCCAGTAAAACGACCGTGCTGATGGCGACGTTGATTGCTACCCAAAGATATGCCTGGGCATCGTTCCCGGTGCGCCATAATTGATAGACAGTGGTAGAGATTGTGGCGGTTTTGCCGGGTGTGTAACCGGAAATCATACTGGTTGCGCCATATTCGCCCAAAGCGCGGGCAAAAGCGAGGACTGTGCCAGCCAAAATTCCCTGACTGGTGGTTGGAATAACAATTTTCCAAAAAATCTTTGTGTTTGACATGCCGAGGGTTTGACCGGCATATTGCAGGTCTTTGTCAAAACCTTCGAAAGCTCCCCGTGCAGTTCGGTACATTAAAGGAAAAGCAACCACAACCGAAGCAAAAATTGCTGAATACCATTCCATCACCAAGCGGGTGTTTGCCGTATCAATAAAAAATTTGCCAATGGCAGAATAAGGACCTAAGAGTTTTAATAAGAAGAAACCAACAACAGTCGGTGGCAAAACAAGGGGCAAGGTGAGGATTACGTCTAAAATGCCTTTGAGAAAGCGTGGCAGTTTGGCAATATACCAGGCAGCATAAATACCGCTGAAGAAGATGATGACGGTGCTGATTGCGGCAACCCGCAGGGAATTCCAGAGGGGATACCAATCCATGTTTGCGATATTCATGCGTGGGCTAATTTAGTTTCCGACCCCGTAAATGCTTTCACGGGGTCGGAAGTAAGAGATTATCTCGCTTGTGGAGCGGGAATGGAGAAGCCGACAGTAGTCAAAATCTCCTCAGCTTCGGGAGTGTGCAGGAAGTCGAGGAAAGCTTTGGCTTGTTCGGGGTGAGCGCTGTTTTTCATAACAGCACCAGGGTAAATAACCAGTGTTTTCAGAAGAGTGCCATCTGCTTCGGCGACGGTTTCGAGATTAGCAGAGAAGGCATCGGTTTTGTAGATAATGCCACAATCGGCAACGCCTTCGTTGATCCAGGTGGTAACTTCTTTGACGTTGGAACCGTAAGAGACTTTGGGCTGGATTTCATCCCAAATACCGAGGTTTTTCAGCAATTCTTCAGAATATTGACCGACGGGAACATCAGAGTTGCCGAGGGCAATAGCGTTGACATTATCATTGGCTAAATCAGCGAAAGTTTGAACATTGGCTGGATTGCCGGCAGCAACTGCCAGGGCAACCTTGTTTTCGACAACGTTCATACGAGTGTCGGCATCGACAAAGTCAAGGCCGGCAGTATTGGCTTCGTGTCCGGCTTGGAGTTCGTTCATTTGCTTTTGAGCAGCAGAAACGAAAACGTCAACCAGGGCGCCATTTTCAATTTGGGTTTTCAAAGTGCCCGAAGAATCAAAGGTGAAAATCACTTTGACACCGGGATTGGCTTCTTCAAACAATGTAGCAATTTGTTCAAAGGTTTCTTGGAGTGATGCAGCAGCAAATACGATCAATTCGACCTCCTCAGCTGGTTGGGCAGGTTCGTTGGCCGGTGCAGCGGTGCAGGCGGACAAGAAAACTGCGAGTACGATAAGTATTGTAAAGATTTTTTTCATTCATTCCTCCGATGATAGCTCAATTATTGAGTAGTTGGAAGTTATTGTATCGTATTTCTGAGAAATGTGAAGAATTCATACAAGAATGGACGCACTTAAGGACAGGCTCAAACCCCTTGCCTTGCTTTAGTCGCTGATAACAGCCATATTCCCCAAAACACTCCAGGACATTAGGAAGACTTCATTTGGGGTGTCATAAAATTTGCCGTTATTCATGTAACGAATGTGACTTTCGCTATAACCGGTCAGGATGACCACATGTTCATAGGGTGCGACGGTTACGCTGCGGCCAAGGGAATCGATAAATTCGGACGGTTCACTATATTCCATATTGCCAATCACCCAAACGATAATCGGTTTGTTTTCAGACAGCTTTTGTTTGACTTCTTCAAGGGAATAATTGACCACCGCTTTGGCCGGCAGGCCTTTTTCTGTCAGCACATCGGCAATTGGACCGGCATGGACACCATACGCATAAGGTGGGATCTGCCCCCAAACGTCGGTCAAAACCTGACCGACAAAACCATAGTCGGGGTTGTCTGAGCTTGGGATGGCAAATTGAATGCTCGATTCATAAACCGACAAGCCAAAGAAGTTTGCCCAATCGGAGGCAGCGCTGGCTTCGCAGCTGAGGGGATAGGCTTGTTTGTGCCCCGAAATGCCGAGGATGTAATGGCTTTCCGGATAGTCAAAGCCCAAACTTTGCGGTTTTGCCGTGGCAGCAGGCTCTTCTTGCGTCGGTTGCGGAGAGGGCTGAGCGGTTATGCTGGGTTCAGGACTTGGTTCGGGTGTTGAACTCGGCGTCGGCGTTTCCGTTATGATGCTTGGCAAGCTTTGTGTTGCGGTTTCTGCTTCCGGGGTTGATTCAGCCGCCTGGGATTGGCAAGCAAAAAGCAGACTGGAAGCAAGCAGGCAGAACAAGAGAGATTTTCGGAAAACTTTCATCCCTCAAGTATAAAGGAAAATGAAGAGTTGGGATTTTGGAAGAATTTTTTGAAACCGCCTCCTAGCCCAGCTCGAATTCAATATTAAAGATTTTGAATTTATTACAAGGGTAAGTGCGGGTTCAATTCGTGAGCCTTGCGAACTTGCTCAATTAGGAAAACCCGCCCTGTTGGAATCAGGGCAATAATATGCTTTTCAATGTATATTGCATTTCTTGTGCGGGTGGGTCTGACTGGGTTAGGGATTATTGAGCATTTGTGATTGGGACCCACCCCTACCCTTGTGTATTTAAGATGAATTTTCAGATTGAGAATTGTTGATAATTAGGGTTTGCCTGGCGGGAGAATCACTTGGTTTTTGATTGCTTTCAAAATTCGCTGCTGAGGCTCTTCGTCGAAAAAAGGCAAATAATGGCGCATCCTTCGGCCAACTACAGCATCGTTGCTGTCTATCAAAGCTTCGCGCAAGAGATAGGCGGTTTCTTGCGGCGATTTTTCTGCCAGCGCCTCAACTACTCTTTCAAGTGCTTTGTCAACCGACGCGTCCGGGCTAATCAAAAATTCACGCACCCAGCGAAAGTAAAGTGGCAAGCGGTCAACCGTGCTCGCAGATATCACCTTGCTCAAAGCGAGCAAACCGAGGCGTTTGCTCTGGACTTTCGGGACGTTGAGCAAGCGGTTAATCAATTTTTCCCAATCTTCAGGGCTTTCTGCTTGAAGACGGAGACCGGCATTTTCGATAACGGCTTCGCTTAAGCCATGATCCAGCGGCTCTGCCAGCCATTTTTCGATGGTTTCCAGAACTTGATCTTTGTACGAAATTGGCAGATTGCCGAGCATACTGCTGGCAAGCTCACGGGCTTCATAGTATGGGTCTTGCCAAAGTTGGTTGACAAGCTCGAAAACCTGGTCGGGTTGGTTGAGAGAAAGCGGCTTTAAGCGAGCCTCGATGTGACTAAGCACTTTTTCGGGCAAATCGTAATTTTTGAGAAAGCTGATTTGGCGGTTTTGATGACGGCGGTGAGAATAGCGGTGATAAAAGGAGAGCAGGCGATGCAGTTCTTCTATAAATGCGCGCGGGTCATCAACGAGGAGTGCAAGCTCATCGATTTGCTTGTCGAGACGGGTCAGGTCAATTGCAGCCATGGCTTTATTTTACTTTTGTAATCATACACGCGTAGGGCGAGATTGAAAATGTTCTAACCTTGATATCATTATGCGTTGTCCCATTTTCAATCCGCCATTGTTTAGATTGTGATATTGTAAATTTGTATGAACTCGAAATACAGGCGGGTTGAAGGTGCACAAAATTTCCGTATCATGATGTTTCCGGCACCTTCAACCTCGCCCTACCTTTGATAAAAGCGAATCGGCTAAGAATCAAAAAAACGGTCTAATAGCCTTTGGCAAAATAGGCGCGTTTTGTGGTTTTCTTGCCGCTGAAGAAGCAAATGCCTTCGCCTTCTGAGGGGGCAAAATTGCGCAAAGTGGCGCGGGTGTCTTCTTTAATTTTGGCTTCGTTTTCGCGGTCGTCATACCACCAGCCAACCGCCCAGCCTTTGTTTTCGACAACGTCTTTTAGCTCGTCATAATTGCTGACTTCAAAAATATGTTCATCGCGGAATTTCGTTGCTTTCTCCAAAAGGGATGCCTGAATGGTTTCGAGCATTTCTTTAACCGATGAGACATAGCCTTCCATCGGGATGAAACTTTTCCCATCTCTGCCCAAAATATCGCGGCGCGCCAAAGCGAGACTGCCTTTTTCGACATCTTTGGGGCCGATTTCGATGCGCAAGGGCACGCCCTTCATCTCCCAGTCGTTAAACTTAAAGCCGGGGGTCATTCCGTCACGTTCGTCAACTTTGACGCGGACATCCGCCTCAGTCAAACCATTGGCAACTTGTTTGACCATCGCCATGACGCTTTCTTTTTCTTCGTCTTTGCGATAAATGGGGACAATTACGACCTGATAGGGCGCCAAATGGGGGGGTAAAATGAGCCCCTGATCGTCACCATGGGTCATGATCATTGCGCCGATGAAGCGGGTTGAAACACCCCAGGAAGTCGTCCAGGCAAATTTAAGTTGATTGTCTTCATCGAGGAATTTAATATCGAAAGCTTCGGCAAAGTTTTGCCCGAGGAAGTGCGAGGTTCCGGCTTGGAGCGCTTTGGTGTCGCCCATCATTGCTTCGATGGAATAGGTCGCCTTTGCACCGGCGAATTTTTCTGTCTCAGATTTCTGTCCGGGCAAAACCGGAACAGCGGCTTCATTACGTGCAAAATCAGCATAAACATCGAGCATGCGTTGAGTTTCCTCAACGGCTTCTTGTTCGGTGGCATGGGCTGTGTGCCCCTCTTGCCAATAAAATTCAAGCGTGCGCAGGAAAAGCTTGGTGCGCATTTCCCAGCGAACCACATTTGCCCATTGGTTAATTAAAATAGGCAAGTCACGATAGCTTTGCACCCATTTTGAATACATTGTGCCGATAATTGTTTCAGAAGTCGGGCGAACAACCAAGGGTTCTTCCAATTCCTGACCGCCACCATGGGTAACAACCGCCAGTTCGGGCGAAAAGCCTTCGACATGCTCTTTTTCCTTGGTCATGTAAGACTGTGGAATCAGCATCGGGAAGGCTGCGTTGACGTGTCCGGTGGCTTTGAAGCGTTTGTTGAGCTCGGTTTGGATGTTTTCCCAAATTGCCCAGCCGTATGGGCGAACAACCATACAACCGCGCACAGGGGAATAGTCGGCTAATTCGGCGCGTAAAACCAGCTGGTTGTACCATTCAGAAAAATTTTCTGAGCGTGAGGGGAGTTTTTTCTCATCCATAATTAATCTCCTGAGTTGAGTTTGCTTATAATTTCAAGTGCTACTTCGGGGTTTGGGGCGAAGCGCGGAATATCACGAACATTCTTATTCAAATTATCCGCCTGTCCTTCGAAAAATGCCCTAATCGTTTGCTTCCAGCCCTTACCAATCAGAATCAGCGTTTTGGAAGGGATGGAGCTGATTGCCATTTTATTGTAAACCATAACAAGTTCTGCCAAAGTGCCGACACCACCGGGCAGGGCGATAAAAGCGTCGGCTTGGGTGGTCAAAATCTGGATTCTCTCGTCAAGCGTGTCGGTTTGGCGAATTTCCTTGACCCATTCGTTGGCTTTGAGCGGGCGAAAGTCTTCGATTTGGCGACAGGTGATGCCAATCGTCTTTCCGCCAACTTCGGCAGCACCGCGCGAAACGGCTTCCATCGTGCCGGAATAGCCACCGGTCATAACGGCATGCCCAGACTTAGCCAACAACTCGCCCAGAATTTGAGCTTCTTGGTAGAGGTTGTCACCGGGCACGGGCAAAGCTGAGCCAAAAACTGCGACGATCATGAGCTGATTTCCTCTTCAGGCCATTTGCGTTCCCAATTTTGGGCAACCTTATTGAGAATCGCTTCTTCAAGGTCAATTCCGCAAACGCTGGCAAGCTGGAGCAAATAGAGCGAAACATCCGCCAGTTCCCCGGCAAAGGCTTCTTTATCGGCAAGCTCTTCTGACCATTGAAAATGCTCAAGCACTTCGGAAGCTTCCAAAGAAAGCGAAATTGCGAGGTTTCGGGGCGTCTGAGCTTTTAGACTGGATGGGTCATACCAGCCATGATGCTCGACAAGCGAATTCATTTGTTCGGTCAGTTCTTTGATGTCCATAACCAAATGATTATACCTGACTTGCCTCGGGTTAGGGGAAAATGGGGGGCTGTCGTATGCGTTTCAAATGTCCGTAGTCAAGGAAAAAAAGAGGAAGTTCCAATACAATATGTTTTGCGAAAAACGAAAGGAAAGGAACTTCCAATGACCATAACAGTCAAGCAAAGTATAACCGTCAAAATAGAGAATGGACAGGAAAAAACAATAGAAAGAGCGATCAGAGCTGACCATTTTGAAGATGATCTGAGAGCAATAATTCAGGAGATCAGAGCAGAGGCAGCTAAACAAATCTTCTCGGAGTTTGAAAAGAAAGTGAAAACTGGAGTTAGCGTTAGAACAGAAAAGCGGAGATACCTGTTCCAGGATTTCAGCATCGAGTATCGAAGACGCACAATCCGAATGCCAGACGGAACAGAGAGAAAGCCATTAGATGAACTTCTGGGCTTCGAGAAATATCAGCGACAAAGTCTAAAAGCCATGCAACAGGTTGGAGCAATCGTGTCAGACCTCAGTTACCGCAAGACAGCAAAAGTTGTCAGCTGTATGACTGGAAGAGCGACGAGCCCTTCAACCATCGGCAGATATGTCTGGCGAATTGGAAAATGGCTGGAAGAACGTCAAATGCACTTTGAAGCAAGTGAGCCCGGTATGATAGCTGCTCCGCAGTTATTTGGAGAAGCAGATGGCATCTGGGTTTCCTTACAAAAAGCAGGTAAAAAGAAAAGAATCGAAATCCGGGTAGCCATAGCCTATACAGGGAAGAAATACATCTCGAAAGACAGAAGGAAATTGCTCAACAAGATTTGTTTTACCGCCACTGGTGTGCAAAGCCAGGCATGGCAGATCATGATCAGGGAACAGTTATATGCCACTTACAAGCTTGACGACACGAGGCATTTGTACGTGGGTGGCGATGGCGCAACATGGGTTGGTTCGACATTCGATTTCTTAGGGATCAAAAAAGTCACTCGTATTCTTGACTCTTATCATGTCAAAAAAGCGATCACTTCTGCCTTTGGTGACAGCATAGACTGCAAAGCAGTGATCAAACAACTCTATGATGAAGGTTTTGCTGCCATTGAAAAAGTCCTTGTTGATGCTAGCGTTGGAGTAACAACAGCCCAAGTGAAAAAGCGATTAGAGTGCTTGAATTATCTAAGAAACAATGCAGAATTCATTGTTCGGGGCCCTTCTATGGGGGCTATTGAATCGAATGTTGGCAAGCTGATAGCCCAGCGGATGAAGACCCGCGGTGTCAGCTGGAGTCTGGCTGGGGCCAAAGGAATGCCCCTGCTTATCTTACACAAAGAAGATCTGTATGAAAAAAGCTTCGGGTTTGAAGCTTTGAAAACCGAGAAGAAAAAGCAAATGGTCAGGAGAAGAAAAGAGGACGAAAGTACTGTCCACAAAGCGAGTTTCACAATCTTGAAAACTGGCAAAACCTCATCTCCATATGCCAACTTATTCAAGGCTATAATTAATGATGATCTTCCTCTTTCATCGTAGATCACGGACTTTTGAAACAGATACGGGGCTGTCGGAATTACCATTACGTGCAGGTTGTAAACAACAATTTTGCTGTTTTTGCGCGGGCAGGTCTAGCCAGGTTACGGATTATTGAGCATTCGTGATTGGGACCTGCCCCTACCCTTGTATATAATATTAGTTTTACAGTGTTTATGTAAAAATTATGCAAATTTATTTCATATTTTGAATCCCTGGTTGGAGCCAGGCAGTAGTTTTTGGTTTTTCTGCTAATCCCCGATTGGGGTTGCCTGTGATATTATTAGCATCAAAAGTTAATAATGTTTTTCATTTAATTCTCAACCTTCGGAGGTAATATGGAAAAAGAAGTATCTTCAGTACAGGAACCAAAATTTAATTACGGCAAGTTATTCCTGATCGGTTTTGGTTTTTTTGGCACAAGTGTGTTATGGAGTCTTTATAACGTTTACGTTCCCCTTCTTTTGTCACAAAGATTCGGTCTCGATTCTGTCGCGATTGGTTTCTTTATGTCGATTGATAATATTGCAGCATTATTCATTCAACCCCCTGTGGGTGCCTGGTCTGACCGGGTTCGCACCAAACTCGGCCGCCGTCTGCCCTTCATTATGGTTGGCGCACCGATTGCAGCAATCGCTTTTGGTTTGATTCCCATCGCAGCATCGCTCCCGGTTTTCGTAGCCTGTACAGTAACGACAATTTTGGCGATGGCTTTTTGGCGGACGCCGGTTGTGGCGCTGATGCCCGATGTTACCCCTTCTCACTTGCGTTCGCAGGCAAACGGCATCATCAATTTTATGGGTGGTGTTGGAATGGTGCTTGGAACGTCAATCGGGGGCATCTTAGTCAAGCAAAATCAAGCTTTTCCTTTCTGGTTCGGCTCTGCTTTAGTCATTTTGGCAGCAATTTTGGTTTTGATTTTTGTTCGTGAACCAAAAGTTCCTGTCGAGGAAGTAACAAAAGAAGACCCCAATATGTGGAAGAGCCTCAAAGATCTTTTTACCGGAAAACATGGCGATGCCCTGCGGATTTTCCTGGCGATTTTGTTTTGGTTCATTGCCTATAACGCTATCGAAGCCTTTCTTTCGCTTTATGGTGTCAACGTTCTTGGCTTGGAACTGGGTGACGCGGGCAGATTGGTCACCAGTGTTGGTGCTACATTCTTGATATTTTCCATACCGGCAGGTTTTATTGGCGCAAAATTAGGTCGGCGGAAAACAATCAGCATTGGTTTGACAATCATGATTTTAGTTTTACTCGCCATTTTCTTTATTCCCCAAAGCACTTTGCTGGTTCAGCATGGGACGCTGCCTCTTTTAGGGAATTTCTATAATTTGACAATTTTGCTTCTGCTGGCAGGAATTGGCTGGAGCTTTATCAATATCAACTCCTTGCCAATGGTAGTCGACCTGACGACATCCGCTAAGACCGGCACTTTCACCGGTTTATACTACCTGTTTTCAACGCTGGCAGCTATCTTAGGACCCAACCTCAATGGATGGATAATCAAATTAGCCGGTGGCAATTATGGCGCAATTTTCGTGATTGGACCGGTCTTCATGCTGGCTGCTTTGGCTATGATTTTTGGTGTGCGTTCCGGGGAAGCGCGAGATTAACAGTTCGCGACGGCGGGCATCGTACCCGAACGTAGTGAGTGGTATTGAAGATGGGATTTTGCAAAATAAATCTCAACGCTTAAACATCTTCAACCTCGCCCTACACAAGGTGTGCTTTATTCATAATTCATAAACAGCGGAATGATCGTTTTGACCATTCCGCTGTTTTTGATTAAACCAGAGTTCATGCATCCTTTTTAAGACTTTCGCTTTCCCCTTGCTCTGCTGTTTTGGTTTGAAAATCATTGCTTTAAAACCTATCCCCTGATTTCGAAACGGTCAAATTCTGCGCGATAAGCTTGCCAGCTATGGCGGAAGTCGTCAACATGACCTGAATGGGGTCCGATTCGCAAACGACTCACAAATTTATTTAATTGTTCTTTGGGTCCTTCTGCCACAAGCTGAACGCTGCCGTCCGGCATATTCCGCACCCAACCAAAAAGCCCCAGCTCGTTTGCTATGCTTAGCGTAAAATAACGAAAACCGACACCTTGCACCCGTCCATAAACAGTGGCTTGTAAACGGGATAGTTCAGCGTCGGTTTCAGTTTTCATGTTTTGCCTCAACTAAGGAAAGAGAAATTTTAATTAAAAACGATCTTCGTCAAAATCTCCAACGGTATAATCGTCCTCATCATCTGCTTCGTTATCATCGTCATCCACATAGACTTCCCATTCTTCTTCGTCGAAGTCCTGATCAAGCAAATAATCGTCGTCCTCGTCCTCAATTTCGTCTGCTTGATGACCGGGCAATTCTTCTTTTGATCCTTCTTGCCAGGGGACGGCGAACATTTCCAATTCTTCACTTCCTTCAGTGAAATTGAGCAGTTCGAGGGCTTCGTCGATGAAAGCGGCTTCTTCGTCATTATCGGCGTTTTTCATCAGGCTTTCAAGCTTCCGCTCAACGCCTTCTCCGCCAATGCTTGCCAAAGCCCAGATGATCTCATGGCGCAAAGTTTCATCTTGCACCAAATCAATCCCTTTGAGCAATCTTTTTCGGGCTTTGCTGAGGGCAAGTTCACCGGCAGCATGGACAGCTTGAATGCGGACGGCGACGTTTTCGTGTTCCAGATTTTCGAGAATTTGCTCTTCCCATTGCTCATCAGCCGAGCGTCCCATGGCAAACATGGCACTTTCAAGCCAAAGTTCATCGTTCGCGGCGGCTGCTTTGCGCAAAAGAGCCGGGATTTCAGCACGACCGGAATAACCCAGAGCTTCCAAGGCACGCCTGTTCACTAAATCGGAGGGGTCTTCACGGTAACTTTTGAGTAAACTTTCCTCAATTTCGATGAGCAGATTCGATTTGAGCTTTTCAGTTTCACCAAGATAAACATAGGGTCCCAAAGCATTGGCAACCGCAGCACGGACAAGCTCGTTATGCGACTGATCTGCCAAAAGACGCAAATAAAGCGGTACCAATCGGCAGTCTTCGGCTTCAAAGAGCAAATCAATCGCCGAAACGAGCACATCGCTGTCCTCGTCTTCCAAAGCGACTCGAGCAAGCCCTTCAAACATGAGCATATCGTCATTATCTGCCAGAGAAACTAAGTCCTGCATGAAAGTCTGACGACGTTTCAAAGGAATCTGATGCCAAACTTTGGCAAGCTCGGCTTGTTCTTTAGCGTCAAGGTCCGAAAATTCGTATAACATCTGCGCCGGGACTTGACGCTCCAAGTCCATCAGCGCTTTGATGCGATCGTTCATAGTGTTTGATACTTCCATCTTGCCTCATTAAGGCGCAAATATTGGGTTGACAAAATCTTGAATGGTAATGTAAATCATCAACGCAATCAGCGCATAGAAAAATAGATTGTTTACAACAATCGCGACTTTATCAGGAATCTTTTTGCCGGTGACTGCTTCAATAAGCAGGAACAATATTTGACCGCCATCCAAAGCCGGAATTGGGAGCAAGTTTGTAATTCCCAGAGCAATCGAAATCATCGAGATCAATGAAAGGCGATAAATCGGGAAACCAATCGCGCTAACCTGATCAGTTTGCGAGGCATTATTAAACATGTCGAATATGCCTTTAATGCCGACAATTCTCGCTTCGCCCGGGGAAATAGCACCTCTAATCAGGTTGATTGGCATCATGACCGTAGTTTTCACCTGTTGCCAAAAAGTTTTGAATGCCTGACTAACTGACTGTCCAAAGGGAAGCGATATCACCGGATAGGTGATTTGAATGCCAATTGCACCTTGGTTTTCGGGCGGGTTCTCACGCGGGGTCAGGAGGACAGTGCCGATTGTGCCATCGCGGTCGTAACTTAGCGAAACTTCCTGGCCGGAATATTGGTTGGTCGCTGCGGTCATCGAGTCGAAGCTGTCAATTTCATATTCTCCAACCTGGGTGATGATATCGCCGGATTGCAAGCCTGCAACCTGGGCAGGGGAGCTTGCATCAACTTGAGCAACCATCACTTTAGAAGTGTCTTGCCCTCCGGCAACCGAAAACATTACAATCAGCAATATAATGCCAAAAATAAAGTTCATCGTTGCACCGGCAACCATAACAAGGAAGCGTTTCCATTTTGGTGCGGCGAGAATGCTGCCCGGTTCGTCGGGATTTTCTTCACCCTTAGGACGGACAAAGCCGCCAAAGGGAATCCAGTTGAGGGTAAATTCGGTGCCTTTCCAGGTAAAAAGTTTGGCGAGGCGAGGGGGATAGCCAAAGCCGAATTCTTCAATTTCAATGCCAAGAGCTTTGGCAACCAACATGTGGCCAAGCTCGTGAATGAATACTAAAAGGCCAAAAAACAAGATAAACTGCAAAACTGTCCAGATCATTGTCATTAGTAGTTACTCCTAAGGTGTTATTATACCTAATTTTAAAGGAGTATTTCATAGGCGGTGAACAGGGGGCAAATCAGGAAACAGGAAAGCAGGAAACAGGAAAAAGGGGAAAGGAAACAGGTGGGGAATAAAAAAACCTCTCAAAGGAGAGGTTTAGTGCCGAAAGAGAGATTTGAACTCTCACGGGCTCATGCCCACTACGCCCTGAACGTAGCGCGTCTGCCAGTTCCGCCACTTCGGCTTGCGAGACTTCATTTTATCTTAAAGGTCTAATTTGTCAATGGACATCACGATAGGTGTTATCCTCCGGCAGGATGTAGACCGTCTACGGTGAGGTAACACAGCGAAAGCCTAGACCGCTGTATTTGCTGTCTGGTTCGCGGCTTTGTCGGAACGCTGTCTTGATGTACATGGTCCTCATATACCAACTGCCACCACGAGTTATTCTGTCACTACCATGGTCGTTACCCATAGGGTTATAGGTATCATTCACATCGTAGTCTCCATACCAATCATTCACCCATTCCCAGACATTCCCCGCCATATCCATCGCCCCATAGGGACTGGCTCCTTTTACATACCTTCCAACTTCGCTTGTGTCTCCAATGTCCCTGTCAAAATTTGCGTAATTTTTGTCGGGTTCCTCATTTCCCCATGGATACTCTCTGCCATCGGTTCCCCGAGCGGCTTTTTCCCATTGTGCTTCAGTCGGCAAGTCTCCTCCCGCCCATTCGCAATAGGCTTTAGCCTGGCGCCAATCGACAAATATCACCGGGTAATTATCATAGCTTGAGTTTCCATAATAATCGGGCCTGAGATTAGAGTCGCTTTGTTGTAGTAGTCTGCATGGTCCATTTTTAACACATGCTTGATATTGCCCGTTTGTTACTTCATATTTATCGATCCAATAACTGTCTAAATATACAGTCCTGACAGGTCTTTCATGATCATATCCATTTTCACTCCCCATAATAAAATCTCCAGCCGGTACATAGACCTGCTCCATTCCATCCATTTCCCTAATTCTCGTCGAACCAATCCCCAGGATTGTTTCGGTCGCTGTTGGTTCCGGTGTTTCGGTAGCTGCTTCAGTCGGAATAAGCTCTGGGCTTGTTGCTTCTGCTTCGGTCGGTATAGCCGCTGTGTTTGCTGCTGTCACTACTACTTTTACGGTTTCAGGCTCGGTTTCAACTTTAGGATTCTTTTTTCCCATTTGATAGGCGATCACTCCAAGGATTATTAGCAGCAATGCAATAAGAGCAATCACGCCTAATTTTGTTTTTCTCTTATTTGGTTTAACCAAAACAGGCTTTTTCTCATTTTTATCCGCAATTTCAGCTAAACCAGCATTGAAGTGCTTTGTTTCTTGAGAATCCAATTCCGTAGTTTGCGCTGGTTCTGAATGAGTGGCTTCTTCTGCTTGCTGGTTTTTATCTTCAGCAATTTTCCAATCAGCGGGCTTTGCTATTCCCTCTTTCACCGAGCCTTCTGATTCAGGGCTTTCTGGTGGTTTAAGCCCAATCGGGACGATAATTGTTTCTCCCTGATAATTTTCGTCTCTCTTTATGAAGTGATAGTCATCAATATTGGCTTTTAACAAATCAGAAACGAATTCATCGATGCTTTCAAAACGATCTTCCGGACGTTTCGCCAGGGCTTTTTCGAGCAAATTTTTCCAACTTTGCGGTAAATTGTCAGGTAAATTAGGGGGAGCGAAATGACTGGCTTGCAATTCTTCAATGTTTTTTCCCTCAAACAGGGCTTTGCCGCTAATCATTTCAACTACAATGCAAGCCAGACTATAAATGTCTGAAGCGAATGTGGGTCTTTGCCCCAACCAAAGTTCAGGCGCGGCATAAGCAGGGCTAAAATTAATCCAATCTTTTACAGCTCTTGATTGAGCCTGAGAAGCCTGCAAAAGACTTAGGAAACCGGCTTCGCTAATGCGGGCATGCCCGCTTGCATCAAAGAGGATATTACTGGGGTTCAGATTGCCATGGGTAACATTCAGGCTGTGGGCAAATGAGAGTCCATTGCCCAAATCTTCGAGGATTAGCTTTGCACGGGCAATCTCAATGGGACCATCTTTTTGAATCAAGCGTTGGAGGGAGCCGGATGGAAGATACTCCATCACAAGAAATGACTCTCCGTTTAATTCACCGGAATCATAAACTGCAACCAAATTAGGGTGATAACGCACGGCAGCGCGCTGGACTTCGTGGCGAAATTCGGTTTTGAAATCTGGATTGTTAGCACTTGTCTTGGAAAAAATCTTAATTGCCACAAAACGATTCAGCACGGTGTCACGGGCTTTGAAAACAACCCCGGATTCTGCCCGGCTAATTTCTTCTAAAATCTCGTACTTGCCAATATCCATTTTCCCTGCTCTCTTCATTCCATGAAGGCTGAATGGTTTTATTTAATTATATTTCAAAGTCTATTATACCTTCTGCACGGAGGTCAATAGCGAATTCAATAAGTAATGTTGTTTTTAAAATGCGGAATCATAACAGTTATCCCTTAGCGAGAAGGTACTACACAACGAAAACCCAGGTTGCCATAATACTCGTTAGGTGAAATTGCATATCGATTGCTTGACCGAATGGATTCAACGTCACTCCCCCAGCTCCCTCCGCGAATTACCCTTTCAGAGCCAGAATTAGGTCCGCTTGGATTTTCGAGATCGCCTGCTTCATAATCTCCATACCGATCTTCCACCCATTCCCAAACATTGCCTGCCATGTCCATCGCCCTATTGGGACTCATTCCATTTTCAAAGCTTCCAACTTCCATTGTGTCTCCATTGTTTGAAGCATAATTAGCATAGTCCCTGTCTGGCAGATTGTTGCCCCAGGGATAAATTCTGCCATCAACTCCCCTGGCTGCTATTTCCCATTGGGCTTCGGTTGGTAAACTTCCGCCAATCCATTGGCAATAATCAGATGCCTGTTGCCAGGTAAGGTTTACTACCGGATAATTGTCATAACCTGAATTTCCATAGTAATTTTTTACTGTGTAAGAATCAAAAGCTTTTGGACTTTTGCATTTTTTTGCTTCGACGCATTGTGAATATTCTTGATTTGTGACCTCATATTTAAAAATCCAGAAGTCCTTAAGCTTGATATTTCTGATTGGAGTTTCATCCGAATCCCCACCATTACTTCCCATCTGAAAATCTCCTCCCGGAACTTTCTCCGTTATTATGGAGTTCATAGCTTTGGTTTGGAGGTCGTAAGATTTGATAGCGCTATAGCCGAAGTAGGCCAATATTGCGAGAACGACAAATCCTAATCCGATCAGCAAATTTCGATTCACTTTCGGTTTTTTAACAGGCTGTATTGGAGGAGGGGATTTTCTCGTCATGGATGTTGTTGCTTGGCTGCTGGTTTGCGGTTGTTTGATTGTTTGAGAGATTTCACTCTTCCTTTGTGGGATCGGCAAAGATGATTGCGCGGGGGTCTTGGTATCTGCTGGGTTCGATATGCCCATTTCCAATTCAAATCCTATAGTATTTACATTTGGTATTCCAGGATAGCTTGGACGTTCACCCAGGTTTGGATTGTGCAATTGGTTCAAAAAATCTTCCACATTTTGAGTGCGTTCCGTGGGATCTTTTGCCAGAGCTTTTTCGACAATACCGCGCCATTCAAGAGGGATATCAGCAGGTAAATTGAGTGGTTGAAAATGTTTCATCATAATCACAGGAGTTGTCTCTCCTGCAAATAACGGTTCCCCGGTTAACAGCTCCACAAATACGCAAGCCAAACTATATACATCTGTTGCAGGAGTGGCGGCTTGTCCTTTCCAGATTTCCGGTGCCATAAAAGCGGCTGTGCCAACCATTCCACCGGAGGTGGTTATTGAGGTACTCTGATCTGTTTGAACCAACTTTGCAAAGCCCATATCGGCGACGCGGGCTTTGCCACTGGCATCGAAAAGGATGTTTGCAGGTTTTAAATCTCGGTGAATGACATTCGCTTTGTGGGCGTATGCCAAACCTGCCCCGATTTGGCTGATTAACTCCAAGGCGCGTTCATAGGATTGTGCCCCTTCTTTAATAATCAGTTCCTTCAAAGAACCGCCCGGCATAAAACCCATCGAGATGTAGTAGCGCCCCTCTACTTCGCCATATTCATAGACTGGTACTAAATTTTGATGATCCAGATTAGCGGCGATTTGAGCTTCCCGCTTGAATCTTTTGACAAAGTTTGGGTCAACAACCAAACCGGCGTGCAATACTTTAAGGGCAACTTCCCGTTCTAATAGTCTATCCACGGCTTGATATACAATGCCAAAACCGCCTTTGCCCAACTCTTCTTGAATATCATATTTACCAAAATCCTTCATTTTCGTCTCTTCCACCTTGCAAAATGACATATTAACCATTGCTTAATCGCCGTAAATGGTTATCTAAATATATTATACTAACAATTAGTAAATTGAGACGTTTTTATTGGATGAAATGGCAACGAATCTTCTATATTGAAATCCTCTTTTTGATTATGAGAATAATTGCCTGATTCTCCCTACTGATCAAAAATTTGGCAGAAAACCTTGGACTGCCGGACACAATCTGCTGCCATTCACCTCTAAGCTTGTACATGTTTTCGAAATCCGGCTGGATTATTTCTATAATTATCTTAATAAAAATCAAGGAAACAGAAAGTTGAGAAAAAATGTCACAAAAAAAATTTTGGATGAAATCCCCCCTCGAATTACCTGAGTTGCCCTATGCCAAAGACGCTCTGGCTCCGGTTATTTCAGAACAAACTATTGAATTTCACTATGGCAAACACCATAAGGCTTATTTTGATACCACAAAAGATCTAATCAAAGGCACCGATCTCGAAGGCGCTACTTTGGAAGAGATTGTCGATGTCGCAGCTAAAGACCCTGCGATGAAAAAACTCTACAACAACGCCGCTCAGGCTTGGAACCACAACCTCTACTGGAAAGAATTCGTTCCAGCCGGTAGCAGCAAAATGCCAGCTGAATTGGAAGCAATTTTGGCGGAGGCATTTGGCTCTGTGGAAGAATTCAAGAATCAAATCGTTACCAAAGGCGTTGGTCAGTTTGGCAGCGGTTGGGTTTGGCTGGTTGTCAACGGTCAGAACCTGGAAGTCTACTCCACCCCTAACGGCGACAATCCCTGGAAAGACGACAAATTCCCCGTTTTTGGATTGGACGTTTGGGAACATGCTTACTACCTGGATTATCAGAACCTTCGTAAAAAACACATCGAAGAAGTCCTCGAAAAAATTGTCAATTGGGACTATGTTTTAGAGCTGATTAATAAATATCGCGCTCAATAATTTTTCCTTTTAAATTTGCTTACCCTTCAAAAGCGACCCAATCCGGTCGCTTTTGTGATTATAAGCACAAATAGCAAATATTGCAACTATAACTGCAATCATCTTTATTCCTGTTGAGAATCGCTCGCTGGTACTATCTTCCTGTCCCTGGCTCTTGGCTCTATCCTGTTTCTCCCTGTTATAATATCTCCATCAATTAAGGAGAGAGACAAGTTATGAAAATAATTGAATGTATTCCCAATTTTTCCGATGCACGCAGACCGGAAGTTATCGAAGCTATTATCGAAGCAGTTGGCAAGGTAGCCGGTGTTCGCGTTTTGGACCATCATTCCGACATGGATCATAATCGCACAGTGCTTACCTTCATCGGCGATCCGGCCGGTGTTGAAGAAGCCGCCTATCAAGGGATTGTCAAAGCATCTGAATTGATTGACCTCAACCATCACAGCGGCGAACATCCACGCATGGGGGCTACCGACGTAGTTCCTTTTGTGCCGATTTCGGATGTTACCATGCAAGAGTGTGTCGAAATCGCCCGCCGTTTGGGTAAACGGGTTGCCGATACGCTGAATATTCCGGTTTATCTCTACGAAGAAGCTTCTGCCCGCCCCGATCGGGTCAATTTGGAAGATATTCGCCGTGGTGAATTTGAAGGTATCAAAGAAAATATTGCGACTGACCCCTACCGCGAGCCCGATTTTGGCCCAAGAGTGATGGGTCCTGCCGGTGCAACTGTCATTGGGGCACGTCAGCCATTAATTGCTTATAACATTTTCTTGAACACCCCCGATGTCAGCATCGCCGAAAAGATTGGCCGTCGCGTGCGGAATTCTTCAGGTGGTTTTCATTATGTGAAAGGGATGGGCGTTTTGGTCGACGGTTTGGCGCAGGTTTCGATGAATCTGACCAATTATCGCAAGTCTCCGATGGCTCAGGTAACTGAATTTGTCCGTCGCGAAGCCGCTCGCTATGGCGTTGGTATTCATCACACGGAAATTGTCGGTTTGCTTCCCAGCCGGGCACTGATTAACGCCGGACGCTATTATATGCAGCTGGATGGCTTTGAGCATGATCAATTGCTCGAAAACCGCCTGTTTGAAGGCACGGACTCTCCCGCCGCTGCAAATTCGGGCCCCAGCTTCCTCGACCGGGTGGCAGAGGGAACCAGCGCACCGGGTGGCGGTTCGGCAGCGGCTTATGCCGGTGCATTGGGAGCTGCCTTGGCGGTGATGAACGCGCGATTGACAATCGGCAAAGCAAAATATAAAAATGTTGAAGAAGAATGTTGGCAAGTGATTGAAAGTGGCGAGAATCTGCGTAAACTGTTAACCGAAGCAATTGAAATTGACGCAAATTCTTACGACGGTGTTTTGATTGCCCGCCGCCTGCCTAAAGACAGCGATGAAAACATCGCTATTCGCAATGAGGCAATTAAGGAAGCCAATTTTGTGGCTGCCGGTGTCCCGCTCCATTCGGCTGAAATGTGTTTAGATGTGATGAAACTCGCCTTGCGCATGGCCGAAATTGGGAACGTTAATGCCATCTCAGACGCAGCTTCCGGTGTCTATCAGGCAAATGCCGGTTTCGAAGCGGCTTGTTTGAACGTCAAAATCAACCTGAAAGGTTACGAAGTAGAAAGCCGCGCACAAGAGATGATTGAAAAAGCAACAGCCATGGGCAGTGAAGCTAAGGCGATTCTTGCAGCATTGCTTGTCGTCCTGAAGGAACGCGCTGAGCTTTAGGTTAAACTTTGAAAGCTAAAACGGTTATTATCGTCGGTTCTGAAAATCCAAGCAAGATTGAAGCAGTTCGCTTGGGTTTTCAGGCTGTTTTCCCCAACACTTCTTTTGAAGTTCTTGGCTTAGGAGTGGCTTCGGCTGTCTCTAAACAACCGATGAGTGATGAGGAAACTTTGCAAGGAGCAGGCAATCGTGCACTGAATGCCCAAACAGCTTGCCCCGAAGCAGATTTTTGGTTCGGGCTTGAAGGCGGATTGAGCGAACTGCCAAATGGCGACTTTGTTTCCTATGCCTGGATTGTCGTCTTAGGCAAAGAAAAGCAGGGCAAGGCTCGCACAGCTGCCTATCTTTTACCACCAGAAGTATGCGCTTTGATTCGTTCCGGAATGGAATTGGGTGACGCAGATGATTTGGTCTTTGGCAAAAAGAACAGTAAGCAGACCAGCGGAGGCGTTGGTTTGTTAACGAATGGACTAATTGACCGGGCAGATTTATACGCTATGGCGGTCAAACTTACCCTGATTCCTTTCATTCAGGACACATTGTTTTAGGATTTGTTTATGAACGAATTTTGGCGAACAAAAAGTTTTGAAGAAATGAGCAAAGAGGAATGGGAGTCCATTTGTGACGGTTGTGCCAAATGTTGTTTGATTAAATTTCGCGAAACCGGCCGTGGGGGAGTCCGTTTTACCAATGTGGTTTGCTCTTATCTCGATTTGGAAAGCTGTCGCTGCACAGATTATGAAAATCGCTCTATCAATGTTCCTGATTGCATCCAATTGACACCCGAAATGGCAAGGACGATCGATTGGTTGCCAAAAACCTGCTCTTATCGCCTGCTTGCCGAGGGCAAAGATCTGGCTTGGTGGCATCCCTTGCGAAGTGGCGACCCAAGCTCGACCCTCAAATCCGGTGCCTCGGTTTATGGCAAAGTGATCAGCGAAGACGAAGTAGACGAAAACGATTTGGAAGATATGATTGTCGATTGGTTCGATTAGCCTGAGCCGGAAACAGACAGATAGCAGCAGAGAACATTTCACCTGCCCGCCTTTTAAATTAGGGAGGGTTATTCTTTGAACGAGTAGAAACCCCACACTTTTCAGACTCCCATAGGCAAAACCTTGAAGGATAAAAATACCTTTCAATCGCTCTTTTGTTGGTATGTTGCAATTTGTAACACGGCCTTTGACTTTTAGAATATAATTTTAGCTAAGTCACAGACCTTTTATCGAACAGGTTTGAATATGCAAAGTTATATTGATTAACATGGAAAACCTTCAAACAAACCAGCGAAACTCACAATTAGAATCGAATAACGACCTTATCACGGCACCTTACAACCTGCCTCTCTTTCCCGAGGAATTTGAAGGATATTTTTCTAAGACATCACCGATCAGATCTAAAGTTAAACCTTTCCTAAAATGGGCGGGAGGAAAAGGACAGTTAATCTCTGAAATAGAAAAGTATTATCCTTTCTCACCAGGTATCATCGACAAATATATAGAACCATTTGTAGGGGGTGGGGCTGTTCTGTTTGATATTCTAAACAAATTTGACTTGAGGGAGGTATTTATTAATGATCTAAATACAGATTTAATAAATACCTATCGAGTTATCAGAGATGATGTTGAAGAATTAATCCAGAATCTTAAAACTATTGAGAATGAATTCCTTCCACTGGAAGCAGGACAACGAAAAACATATTACTATCAGATGCGAGATCAATTTAATCAAGTGAAACAATGTAAAGACGAAAGTCCAAACACAACGAAAGCCTCAATCATGATTTTTCTAAACAAAACCTGCTTTAATGGTCTTTATCGGGTAAACAAGAAGGGCTTGTTTAATGTCCCGATGGGAGATTATAAGAACCCTCTCATTTGTGATGAAAAGAATCTCCTGGCAGTTTCTAAAAAACTAACAAAAGTTTCCTTATTAAACGGTGATTACAAGAAAAGCATTGAATTTGTCGATAAAAACTCTTTTGTGTATATCGATCCACCCTACCGTCCATTGAACCGAACTGCAATGTTCACTTCATATACGGATGATGATTTTGATGATCAAAAACAGATTGAACTCGCAGATTATGCTGGCCAAATTGATAAAATCGGTGCAAAATTTGTTGTAAGCAATTCGGATCCTAAAAATGAAAACATAGATGACAACTTTTTTGAATCTATATATACTCATTTCAAGATTGAACGAATTCAGGCAAGCCGCATGATTAATTCTAATAGCAAATCTCGCGGTAAGATTAGTGAGTTATTAATCTCTAACTTATAGGAGGATTTTCAAATGCCCTACGGAGAGTTTACGCAATGTCCAAATTGTGGAAAAACAATTCCTCAGTCTTACTGCAGAAAATGCAGATCATCTCATAAAAAAACTAATCGATCAAACAAAGCTGGCAAACGTGGATAAGAGAAACTTTAACTTATGGCTCTCAAGTTTCCGAAATAGTATCGCGGATTACAATTACTATATTGATTTCAAAAAGGTTTACGCCAATGTAAGTCAAGTAAAAGTTGAGCTGAATATTCTTAATAGCTTAATTGGTTCTACTAATATTAAATCGGATTTTGTTAGCTTATTAAATAGGTACCCCGAAGTTATAAGATGCATCCCATTACTATTAGCGGTCAGGGCTAAGGAAATCTATTGTCAAGATGATAGAGGTGGATTTTTATATAATTTTGATGTCCATAACCTTCCCCCAGATAATTCAAATGCTATTGAACAGTATGCCTATTTCATGGAGAAGGTAGGTTTATTTAATCTTATCCAACAACACATAATTAATAATTTGGTTGATTATGTGACAGGGATTGAAACAGGTTTAGATTCAAATGGACGTAAAAACAGAGGTGGAAAACTCATGGAGCGACTTGTTGAATCTTTCATCCAAAAAGCTGGTTTTGTATTGAACGAATCATACTTTAAAGAATTAAAAATACGCGAGATTTCAAAAAGGTGGGGATTAGACCTTTCCTCAATATCTAATAAAGGTAAACTGGAAAAACGATTTGATTTCGTTATAAAAACACCTTCTAAAACATACGCAATTGAAACCAACTTCTATGCCAGTGGGGGAAGCAAATTGAATGAAACTGCCAGGAGCTATAAAAATTTGGCTATAGAGTCAAGTGTAATTCCAGATTTTGATTTTGTTTGGTTTACAGATGGAAAAGGATGGCAATCTGCTCGCAACAATTTAGAAGAAACTTTTGACGTGATGGAACACCTTTACAATATTAACGACTTGGAAAACGGGGTTATCGGAAAGGTTATCACTTAATGACAAAAAAAATCACAAAATGGGAACCAGAAGATTTCGAATTGGAAATGACAACCCACTGGTCTTTCCCAAAAAGAGGTGATTGGGCTACTCATGATGCACAATGGAGAGGTAATTGGTCTCCATATGTACCAAGAAACATCATTCTCCGTTATTCCAAAGAGGGAGAAATGGTCTTGGATCAATTTGCTGGTGGTGGTACAACCCTTGTTGAGGCGAAGCTCCTGAACAGGAACATAATAGGCGTAGATGTAAATGATGTAGCACTAACAAGATGCAAAGATAAAGTGAGTTTTGAACATGAAGGTTCAAATGGAAATGTTTACATTCGTAAAGCTGATGCCAGACACCTTGATTTCATTCCAGATAACAGCATTGATTTGATTTGTACTCATCCACCTTATGCAAACATGATCAAGTACAGCGATGGAATCGATGACGATCTGTCTTTACTAAAGATTAATGATTTTCTTGAAGAAATGAAACTCGTCGCTGCTGAATCATACAGGGTCCTGAAAAAAGACAAGTTTTGCGCAATATTAATGGGTGATACACGACAAAAGGGTCATATTATTCCGATGTCTTTTGATGTAATGCAAATTTTTATTGAAGCAGGGTTTAAAATTAAAGAACATATCATAAAGCAACAGCATAATTGCCGAGCTACAGGTTATTGGAAAACAAGCAGCGTAAAATATAATTTTTTATTAATCGCGCATGAGCATCTATTTGTGTTTAAAAAGAATTAAGAAGTTTACAGGTAAAGGGACGGTGTAGAAGCCGTCCCTTACTGTTTAACAAGCATAAACCGAAACGAGGTCGCTGTCCGTTCGGTATGAGAGCTTAAATCCTTGCAACTCCCGTTTCTCGGGCGGTGGCGGCGACGGCTTCAGCAACTGCCGGGCCGACGCGGGGGTCGAAGGCAGCCGGGATGATGTAATCCGCATTCAACTCTTCGTCCGTGATCAAATTTGCCAATGCCCTTGCGGCGGCAATCTTCATCTTGTTGTTAATATCACTGGCGCGCACGTCAAAGGCTCCGCGGAAAACACCGGGGAAAGCCAGCACATTATTGATTTGGTTTGGATAATCGCTTCTGCCGGTCGATACCACCAGGGCACCGCCCGCCTTGGCGTCATCCGGGAAAATCTCGGGTGTCGGGTTGGCGCAAGCAAAGACGATCGCATCCTTGTTCATCGTCCTAACCATCTCAGTCGTCACGATGCCCGGTGCAGATACTCCAATGAAAACATCTGCCCCAACCAACATGTCGGCCAAGGTTCCGGTTTTACCTTCCGGATTCGTCTGTTGGGCAAGCGCTTCCAGGTGGGGGTCCATGCCTTCAGCCCTGCCCGGATAGACAACACCGTATTTATCGGTCATAGTGATATTCTGGAATCCATCGATTAACAGCAACTTGGCGATGGCAGAGCCAGCTGCGCCGGCTCCTGAGAAGACAATTTTGACATCTTCTTTTTTCTTGCCAACAACCTTGAGGGCGTTTGTAAGCCCTGCCAGAGTGATGATGGCGGTGCCATGCTGGTCGTCATGAAAAATCGGGATGTCGCACTTTTGCTTCAGTTTCTCTTCAATCTCAAAGCAACGCGGAGCGCCAATATCTTCCAGATTGATGCCACCAAAAGAACCGCTTATCAGGTAAACAGTGTTGACGATTTCATCAACATCCTTGCTCTTAATACAAATCGGGAAAGCGTCAACGCCTGCAAAAGATTTAAAGAGCACGCATTTACCTTCCATCACAGGCATTCCGGCTTCAGGGCCGATATCACCCAGCCCTAAAACCGCGCTGCCGTCTGTAATCACCGCGCACATATTCCAGCGGCGGGTCAGCTCGTAGCTCTGGTTGATGTCCTTTTGGATTTCCAGACAAGGTTGTGCCACACCGGGTGTATAGGCGAGTGACAAATCATTCTTATTGGTGACCGGAACGGTGGCAACAACTTCAATCTTGCCGCGCCATTCACGGTGCTTTTTCAATGATTCTTCGGCGTAGTTCATAATTACTCCTCAAAGGGGAATTTGTAATCCAGCCCAAGGGTGTCACGAACCGCCAAGATTTCTTTCTGAACAGCTTCGCCAACGGGAACGCCTTTATCTTTCCGTTCCAGCCAAACAAGATATTCCTTTTCGCCGGCGGTGTAGATACGTTCTTCACCGGGAGCTTTTCTGGATGCGCGGAGTTCGCGCAGGATATCCCCGGCAGTTTTCTTGAAGGTTTCCAAGCCCATAAAGGCTTCAGGGTCGATAACAGTGAACCAGTGCCCAAGTTTGAAAGGCACTTTTTCACCGTGTTCACCGATTCCGGTGAGTTGATGCATGAAACCGCCACCTTGCAGGGCAGCAGACAGGATTTCTACGGCCGTAGCAAAGCCGTAACCCTTATAACCTGCCATCTCCTCGCCAATGCCACCAAGCGGTGCCAGGGCAGCCTCACCTGAAACCAAGTCTTTAAGGATTTGTTCGCTATCAGTTTTGGGTTTTCCGTCTGAGCCGACAACCATACCGGCAGGGGTATCTTTGCCAATCCGGGCATAATATTCAATCTTGCCACGCTGGACGATGGAGGTTGCCGCATCAAACAAGAATGGGAATTCTTCGTCGGTGGGGAAACCGAAGGTCATCGGATTGGTTCCGAGCATATTTTGGACACCAAAGGTAGGAGCAATTGATGGTCTGGCGTTGGTCCCGGTAATGCCGAGCATACCGGCATTCGTCGCCATCGACACCCAGTATCCGGCGATGCCATAATGAGTTGAATTTTTGACTGCCACCATGCCCATGCCAAATTTGCGGGCTTTATCGATTGCCATCTCCATCGCGCGAGAGCTGGCAACCACGCCCATGCCATCATTGGCATCCAGCACGGCTGTTGTAGCGGTTTCTTTGAGGATATCGATCTTGGTTACAGGTTGTTGAATGCCTGCTACGATACGGTCAATATAAATAGGTTTGAAACGATTTACACCGTGACTTTCAATGCCACGACGGTCACTTTCGAGCAGTACATCCGCGCAAATTACTGCATCTTCTCTGGGAACACCGTAGCCAACGAAGGCGTCGATGAGGAATGCGTTCATCAATTCCCATGATACAAAAGGTCTGGTTTCTTCCATTGTAAAATTCTCCTTTCGAGTAGAGAGCCGTTAATTGATTGTATGCCTTTAAAGCTTACAAGGCATTTTATGTAGAGACCCAGTCAGTTTTCTTGTTGGAAAAACTGTCGGCCTTTGTAACCATTAGTGATTGTGAAAATTATAACCTAAAAAGAGGATGAAATGCAAATAATATGAATAAAACTTTAAATATTCAAGCATTTTGGAAGGCATATGTTGCGTAGGGCGAACTTGAAGATGTTTTAGCCTTGAGAAATTTTATGCGCAATCCCATCTTCAATACCACTCACTTCGTTCGGGTACAGGTCCGCCGTCGTGAGTCTAAAGAGCCAGATTCGTGTGAAACCGAAACATAGGCGGATTGAAGGCGCACGAGATTTACGAAGGCCAACATTTATAGCGCCTTCAATCACGCCCTACCCACAACTCGTTTCCTTGTTGTGCTTAGGGCAGGACTATGCAGCGGAAGCCTTGTCGGTAGTTTTGATAATCGGGGCTTTGTTTTCCACGATAAGTGCTGCGGATGCTCCAGGCACCAAAATCAAAAGCACCTCCGCGAACGACTTTATCTGTGCCGCTTTCCGGTCCTTCCGGATTAGCAGTTTGCCCAACGTCATAAGCTCCATACCAATCGCGGGTCCATTCCCAAACATTGCCTGCCATATCCAGAGCGCCATAGGGACTGGCACCGTTGGGATAGCTACCAATCGGCGTTAAATCGCCTTGGTAGTCGTCGAAATTGGCGTAGTCGTTCGGGAAATCTTCTGCACCAAAAGTAAATTGGGTGTCGGGACCTTCATTACCCCAAGGGAACTGGCGTCCATCTGTTCCTCGGGCTGCTTTTTCCCATTGGGCTTCGCTTGGCAAGTCTCCGCCGACCCATTGGCAATAGGCCTGGGCTTGTGTCCAGTCGACATAGACAACCGGATAATCTGCGAAATCAGGGTTTGCAAAGTAACTTTCCTGGCTGGGGGTAGTAAGATTACCCGGCTCGGTGCAAGAACCTGCAGTCAGGCATTCTTGATATTGAGCGTTGCTAACTTCGTATTTATCGATGAAAAAGGCATCCAAACTTATCTGTCGGAGTGGCATTTCGTCTGTAAATTCAGAATCGCTGCCCATTTCAAAACTGCCGGATGGCACATAGACCATTTCCATGCCATCTTGTTCGCGAGTTTCGAGCTCTCCGGCTTTATAGGCTTTGGTCGGGGTTGGTTCGGGGGTTGCCGTGGGGGTGGCTGTGGGCGTTGGCGTCGCACTTGGAACTAAGCTTGCTGTTGGTGTCACAATTTCTGCCGTCTCGGTCGGGATGGGCGCTTCATTCGGAGTGCAAGCTTGCAGAATAAAAAGACTTAGCAAAACTGCCAAGGCTGTGAATAATTTCGAGTTGATTTTGTTAGTTGCGATTTTTCTCATATTGATTTCTCTGTTTTTAAGTCTGCACTATTATAACGATTAAATGGAGAGCAATAAAAGAAAAAGAAGGATGTGTGAAAGAAGGAAACAGGAAAAAGGAAACAGGAAAGCGGGAAACGGGGAGCAGGGAGCGGGAAACGGGAAACAGAAAAAAGGAAACGGTGAGCAGGGAGCGGGAAACGGGGAGCGGGTAAAAAAATTCTTTCGTAGGGAAAGCGCCCGCGCTTTCCTGGAAAAGGACACACCGCTCGCTTCGCTTCGGGTGCTATAGGGCCTTTTCCTTACGAGATTCTCATATTGTCGGCTCATCAGGGAGCGGGAAACAGAAAAAAGGAAACGGGAAAGCAGGAAACGGGGAGGTGCAGGGCGGAATGGGCTTTTTTTGCCCACTCCGCCGTTTCATAAGCTAAATTAAGAATCGATCTGGGTTAAAAACTGGCTGTTATACAGTTCAGCATAGAAGCCATTGGCTGCCAAGAGCTCGTCATGCGAGCCTTGCTCAACGATATCGCCATCTTTCAAGACCAAAATTCGGTCTGCGTTGCGAATGGTTGAAAGACGGTGAGCAATCACGAAAGATGTGCGGCCTTTCATCAATTTATCCATGGCTTTTTGAATTAAGACTTCCGTACGGGTATCGACAGAACTGGTTGCCTCGTCCAAAATTAAGATAGCCGGGTCTGCCAAAACCGCCCTTGCGATGGTGAGCAACTGCTTTTGGCCTGCGGAGACGTTACTGGCATCTTCGTTCAAAACCATTTCATAGCCACCGGGCAGGGTTCTGGTGAAGTGATCGGCATAAGCCAAATCGGCGGCGTGTTCCACCTCTTCATCCGTAGCATTCTGACGACCGTAACGGATATTCTCTCGAATTGTGCCGTTGAAAAGCCAGGTGTCTTGCAAAACCATGGCAAACTTGCTGCGTAAGTCCTCGCGGGTAAATTGATCAATATTGATACCATCGATTAAAATCTCGCCACTGTCAATCTCATAAAAACGCATCAGCAACTTGACCAATGTGGTTTTCCCGGCACCGGTTGGCCCGACAATCGCAATTTGCTGACCGGGTTCAACCTTAAGGGAGAAGTTTTTGATAACCGGCTGGTCAGGGTCATAACCAAAGCGAACGTTTTTGAATTCGACTTCCCCGTTAACATGATCAACGACGACTGGATTCGCAATATCAGGTGAGATTTCTTCTTCGTGCAAGAACTCAAAAACACGTTCAGCAGCGGCAGCGGTTTGTTGGAGGATGTTGGTGATATTAGCAATCTGCATCAGCGGATCCTGGAAGGAGCGCAGATATTGAATGAAAGCCTGGATGTTGCCAACGGAGAGTTGCCCGCGAATCACGAGCGTGCCACCTAAAATTGTGACGGCAATATAGCCGAGATTGCTCAAAAGGCGCATGCTGGGCTGAATCATGGCGCTCAGGAATTGTGAACGCCAGGCACTGTTGTAGAGCGTGTCATTGATATCGCCAAATTTTGCGATGCTCTCTTTTTCACCATTGAAAGCTTTAACGACCGTATGCCCGCCATACATTTCTTCAATGTGACTATTGATGTGTCCAAGATATTCTTGTTGCTGGAAATAATATTTTTGTGATCTTCCAACCACGAGGCGAATGATTATCATCGAGGCAGGCACCATCAGCAAACCAATCAGGGTCATCCAGATGTTAATCCCAAGCATCATGATCAAAACACCGACAACACGGGTTACCGAAGTGATAATTTGAGAAAGACTCTCGTTGAGCGTCTGACTAATCGTGTCGACGTCATTTGTAATGCGTGAAAGCACTTCGCCTCGGGTAGTTCTGTCAAAGTAACTAAGAGGGAGGCGGTTAATCTTGTGGGAAATATCATCCCGCAGTTGATAACTTATTTTGGCGGAAATTTGAGACAAAATGTAGCCTTGAATTAAGCCAAGCAAAGCTGAGATTACGTACAAGAAAAGTACTTGCAGCAAAATATGGCTAAGGGTGGCAAAGTCAATTCCGACCGGGTTGTTTTGGACCATGCGCATGACACCCTCGTAGAGTTCGGTCGTAGCGAGTCCCAAAGTTCGGGGTCCAAAAATGGAAAATATGGTTGAAGCAGCTGCGACGACCATGGTGATAACAATTGCCCAGGTGAAGCTGCCCAGATAGCGGGACAAATGGGTCATAGTGCCTTTAAAGTCGCGTGCTTTTTCACCGGGCATCAAAGCACCGGGCCCACCGCCTGGTCTTCCACCTGATTGTCGTTTGGTGGCCGGAGCTTTATTGTTATTGTTTACTGGTTGTGTGTTATTACTCATGCTAACTCCGCCTCACTGAGCTGAGAACTGGCAATTTCGTGGTAGGTTTCGCAAGTTTTCATCAGCTCGTCATGCTTGCCCTTTCCAATTAAGCGACCATTATCCAAAACGAGGATTTGGTCAGAATTTTTGGCAGTTGCCACACGTTGGGTTACGATCAAAATTGTACTGCCTTTAAGTTTTTTATTTAATTCACTGCGTAATACCGCATCGGTTTTGTAATCGAGAGCAGAAAAAGTATCGTCAAAGATGAAAATTGGCGGGCGCTTAATCACCGCTCGGGCGATTGAAAGCCGTTGTTTTTGACCGCCTGATACATTACTTCCGCCCTGAGCAATTTCCATTTTCAAACCATCTTCATTCTCAAGTACAAAATTAGCAGACTGTGAAATTTCGATTGCTTCAATCATTTCCGCTTCAGTTGCATCAGGTTTACCGACCTTGAGGTTGCTTTCAACTGTACCGCTGAAAAGCAGCCCTCTCTGAGGGGCAAAACCGATTGCGTCGCGCAATTCTTTCTGAGTGATATCGCGAATATCAACTCCGTCAATTGTGATTGCGCCTTTGCTAACTTCAAAAAAGCGCGGCAACAAATTGATCAAGGTTGACTTACCGGAACCGGTTGAACCGATAATGGCGGTAGTTTTGCCCGGTTCGGCTCTAAAGCTGATATCGTGTAAGACATCCGCTTCAGCGTCCGGATAGCGGAAATCGACATCATGAAATTCAACCAAACCTTTGACTGGTTTCGTTAAATTTTGGGGTTCAATCGGGTCTTTAATGGCAATTTCTGTTTCCAAAACGTCAGCAATTCGATCCCCGGAAACAGCAGCACGAGGGATGAAGATGAAGAGCATTGAAAGCTGCATAAAGGAGAAGAAAATTTGCATGGCGTATTGCATGAAAGCCATCAGATCGCCAACTTGCATTGAGCTTTGGGCAACATAACGGGCACCGACCCAGATGATTAAGACTTGAGCGCTCTGCATGATGATATTCATAAAGGGGAAGGCAAAAGCCATTGTACGACCGATGAAAAGTTGGTTGTTCTTTACGTCGGTGTTGGCTTTGTCAAAACGGTCCTCTTCGAATTTCTCTTTATTGAATGCGCGGACAACCAACAAACCGGAAAGATCTTCTCGAATCACCAAATTTAAGCGGTCAACTAATTTCTGAACAATCTTAAATTTCGGTGTAAGTTGAGAGAAAATGATTCCAACTAAGATGAGAAGCAGGGCTGCCATCAGAGCAATCGTCCACCACATACCCGGGCTTTTACCGAGTGCATAAATAACGCCGAGGGTTCCAATCAAAGGTGCCTGGAAAGCCATGCGCATGACCATAAAAATCACCATTTGGACAGATGAGACGTCGTTTGTGGTGCGGGTAATCAAGGATGCAGTTGAAAATTTCTCAAATTCAGCAGCGGTGAAGTTTTCAACTTTGTTAAAAACTGCCGAACGAACATCGCGGCCAATCCCAGCAGCGGTTCGCGATGCGAGAAAGCTGACAGCCAGGGAGGCAATCAAGGCAACCACGGCGACCAGAAGCATTGTGCCACCTGTTCTGAGGATGTAGTTGTTCTGGTTTTTCTCCATGTCTACCCCGAGGCGTTGGTATTCCATCGCAACCGATGAAACGCTTAATTGATCCAAAATTGAGCCTTCCAAAGCAGTCATTCGCTCATCGAAAGTTGATATCAGCGAATTTTTTTGCGCTTCCGGCATCATTCCAAGCAGTTGCTCAAGGCTTGCATCCTTAGGGATGTCGGCAGCTTCGGAGGGAAGGCTTTCACCCAGATACTGTTTAGCTTGTTCGGGGTCGCTTTGAAGCAAATCCAAGATTTGGATAAAAAGCATTGGTTTGGAAATTTTCTCTTCAAGCGCTACTTTGGCATCATCGTCAATTGGCTTTAGGAGATAAACCGCCTCGGTTTTCAGAAGAGGGTACTTTTCTTCATTCGCCTTTCCTTCGGCAGAGCCGGGCTGGAGCAAGTCATAGTCATCCAGGATGGCTTGATAGTCTGCTTCGCTTTGTAAATATTGAAGGGATTGCATGGTTCCCTGGCTGATTGCATCCGGAGCTTTGCTTTCTATACCTTGCTGTTGGATACCAACATTGACGATTTGTGACATCAAATCGGGTAAAGAAAGGTCAGACGCAGCCACAACGACAACTAACAAGATTGTCAGGAGGATGCTTTTCCAGTAAGGAAGTATATATTTTTTTAATCTGAGCATATGTTTTCTACCTTTAATGAAGATTTTTTCTTTGTGAATAATCGGGGTTAAATTTTCCGAGGATAATTTCAATCGCTTTTTGGATGGTTGGTAACTCATCTTCTGTCAGCGAATTAACTAAATCCAAACCCAATTGATGATTGACTAATTTGCCTTCTTGAGTCAATTCTTTTCCTTTTTCAGTCAATTCGAGCAATTTACCTCGTTTGTCCTCTGGGTTGGGAATTCGTTTTACTAAGTCTGAGCGAACCAGTTTTTCGACTAATTGCGAAACAGCCGGGTTTGATATCCCTAAAAAGTGTGCCAGATTATTGAGTGATACACTTTTGTTGTGCAGTAAATGAAAAAGGCTCATCATCTGGCTGTTCGACAGATTATGTTCCTGAAGAAATTGAGTGCGCTGCATAAAAGACCGCCGCGAAATGATTTCGTTCAATTCGAGTAAAGCGTTAAAAAAAGTTTCGTCCATAGTTTCTCACAATTTAGTTAAGAGCGCTTAACTATAAGAGTCATGCCCCAGCTTGTCAAGTAGAAAGCGTAGACAGTTGGGCAGAATTTTGCCGCATTTTTGTTGTTAGCATTTACCCTGTGGCTCTTTAGGAATTCTCAATATGGACCTCTCCTTAGCAATCATGAGAATACTTGTGAAACCACCTCCGACCCCGGTCTGAGAACAATATTAAAGATTATGAATTTATGAAAAGTGTACTGGCGGGTTCTTTACGTGAGCGGACATCGTGCCCGAACGAAGTGAGTGGTATTGAAATTGCCCAATTAGGAAAACCCGTCCTGTTGGAATCATTCAAACATGTTGGATTCAGGAGATTTCCGCGGTATTTGGGCAGGTCAACCTGTTTGGGCGATTATTGGACATTCGTGATTGGGACCTGCCCCTACCCAGTATTTAAAAAACTTAATAATCTTGAAAATAATCTAAATAATCTTAAGAAATAACTTGACATTCTGAATATTATCGTGTAATATATTCAAACGGCGCCAAAAAGGAGAAAAACTATGAAAACATTACCAAAAACATGTCCAATCTGCGAAGGAAAGAATTTGATTGTCAACAGATTCTTTTGCCCTGACTGTCAAAGCAGTATCGAAGGCGAGTTCATCCCAGAGCGAAACGCTTTCCAAGGGCTTAGCGAGGAGCAGATGAATTTTATGCTGACCTTCGTCCGTTGTGAGGGCAAGTTGAACCGCATGGAAGAAATTCTGGGTCTCTCCTACCCTACTCTCAAAAACCGTTTGAATGACGTGATTCTTGCCCTCGGCTTCCAACCCGAGAAGGAAGGTCCAATCAAACTCAGCGCTTCCCAACGCCAACAAATTCTCGAGGATTTGGAAGCGGGAAGAATTGATACTGACCAGGCTCTGCGCTATTTGCAGGGCGAAGATAAATTTATTTTAAACTAAGGAGCAATAATGAATAACACCGATGAAAAAATTCGCATTCTGAATATGGTTCAGGATGGAAAAATCTCAGCCGAAGAGGCAGCGAAACTGCTGGAAGCCCTTGAGGTCAAGGAAGAAAAAAATGATGTTGAGGTATTAAACCGCTTTGACGGAGGATCTTCTCCGAAAGGAAAGCCTCGCTGGTTGCGGATTGTTGTATCCGATACCAATACGGGTAAGAAAGAAGTAAATCTAAAAGTGCCGGTGAGTTTCCTTAAAACCGGAATGAATATAGCTTCTAAATTCACTGAAGACGATGGAGTTTTAAGTCGAATAAATCTGGATGAGATATTAAACACAAGAGACAGTGACAATCCGACTGGTGTCATTGTTGATGTGGAGGAAACCGAGAGTGGGGAGCACGTTTTGATTACGCTTGAATAAAAGTTGAAGCTGTAGAGATTAGGAAAATCCCCTTATGCCAAGGGGTTTTTCAGTTAAGTTTTGCTAATCTGAAGCGGGGGCTTGCTTTTTGACTAAATCTCGATGAAATTCCGGACGATATAGCCAAAAATGAAACTTATCAGTGCTACGCCGACGCTGATTCCTGCCATGCTGAAGAATTGCTTCTTGAAGCTTTCATCACGAATGACCGAAATGTAATAACTAAAGATGGCAATGATGGCAAAGACCGTGCTCATCATGACGGCAAGGGCGACAAAATAATTGCTAAAAATCAAATAGGGCAAAATCAGCAAAGCGACGGTGATAATGTAGGCGATGCCGGTATAAATTGAGGCTTTGATTGGATCTTTGCCTGATTTTTCGGTTTTGGTCGAAAGATATTCCGAGGCTGCCATCGATAAGGCGGCCGCAATTCCGGTGATCAAACCGCTCAGGGCAATCATGCGTGTGTTTTGAAAGGCAAGCGTCAAGCCCGCCAGCGTACCGGAGAGCTCCACCAAGGCGTCGTTCAGACCCAGGACGATGGAGCCGGTATATTGCAGGGGGAGTTCGTCCAGGCTGTTGATGAGTGCATATTCATGGTCGGTTTCGTCTTTGACCAATTCTTCAACGCCTGGGATGATGCCGATCAGTTTTGAATAATCCTGTATACCTTGGTCTTCGTCTTTTTCTTTCCGTTTGATGACAAAGGTATAGCCAAGGATTTTTGATAAGAAGCGATGCCATTTGATCTTGCCCATTTGCGGTTTGGGCATTTCGCCGGTATATTCCCGCCAAAACTCGGCATGTTTGGTTTCGTCGTGCGATAATTTGCGAATTAGTTTTCTATCGTGTTCGTTTTTCAGGCCATCAGCAATCTCGGCATAAATAAGTGCGTCGTTAACTTCAGCTTGTTGGAAATTTTTGATTGCGGTTAAAGTTTTTTCGTCAATTGGTGTCATATCTACCTCTATTTGTATTTTACACGAAGTAGGAGTAAATGGGGCATATATGGGCAAATATGACCAAAAACATTGCAAACAATCTTGTGGGCTGCTATGTAGGGCGAGGTTGAAGATGTTTAAATGTTGAGATTATTTTGCAAAATCCCATCTTCAACCCGCCATCAAGAGCTTAAAGATTAAAATTCCTGCGAATCATAAACGCAGGCGGACGCCGTACCCGAACGAAGTGAGTGGTATTGAATGGGCGCGCTACTTACCAATCAAGAGGTTAAATGCCCATTCAATCTCGCCCTACCCAAAAACAATCACAAGTCCATGCTTTAATCAAAAAAAGCCGGTCAATCGACCGGCTTTCAATCTCAATTCAATTTCAAATCAGTTTTTAGTACATTCCGCCGCCCTGGGGCATGGCAGGTGCTGCGCCTTCGGGTTCGGGGATGTCGGTAATCAGGGCTTCGGTTGTCAAAATCATTGCTGCAATCGAAGCTGCGTTTTCCAATGCACCACGGGTAACTTTGGCGGGGTCGATCACACCCAATTCAACCATGTTGCCATATTCTTCGGTCAAAACGTTGTAACCAATGTGATGGTTTCCGGATTCTGCTTGCTTCTGGCGGACGGTTTCGACGACAACAGAGCCATCTTTGCCGGCATTTTCAACAATGCGTTTCATCGGGACGATCAGGGCGTTGCGAACGATATTGACACCAATCTGGGCGTCTTCCTGGTTGAGTTTGAGGTCCTTGAGGGAATCCACGGCGTTGACCAATGCAACACCACCACCGGGAACGATACCTTCTTCAACCGCTGCACGGGTTGCAGAGAGGGCATCTTCGACACGATGTTTCTTTTCTTTCAATTCGGTTTCAGTTGCGGCACCGACACGGATGATAGCAACACCACCGGAGAGTTTCGCCAAACGTTCCTGCAGTTTTTCGCGGTCATAATCGCTGGTTGTGTTGTCAATTTCGGAGCGAATCTGATCGATGCGGCCCTTAATGGCAGCACTGTCGCCTTTACCGCCAACAATGGTGGTATTGTCTTTGTCGATGGTAACTTTTTCGGCACGACCGAGGTCTTCGAGGGTTGCGTTTTCAAGCTTGCGGCCGGTTTCTTCAGAAATCAGGGAAGCGTTGGTCAGAATAGCGATATCCTGGAGCATTGCCTTG
>Ga0265295_1001439_pt1 | contig 41859 bp, 37 predicted proteins | sample Munlansysbiofilm_FD_192503 | JGI IMG/M metagenome (GOLD analysis project Ga0265295, IMG submission 192503) | Leachate microbial communities from a municipal landfill in Southern Ontario, Canada - Methane capture system biofilm | ecosystem: Engineered > Solid waste > Landfill > Unclassified ... | reverse complement strand
GAGATGATCGCCCTGACCCATCCGACCCCGGACAGCATGTTCATGCTCTCCATGGTCATGGTCTGGTTCTCGGGCATCGCCTCGGCCATCGTGGACAACATTCCCTTCGTGGCGACCATGAACCCCCTGCTGGTGAGCACGGCGGGCACGGTGCTGGGGAGCACGGACACGGCCACCCTGCAGAGCGCCACCATGCTGCCGGTCTGGTGGGCCCTGGCCCTGGGCGCCTGCCTGGGCGGCAACGGCACGGCCATCGGCGCCTCGGCCAACGTCATCGTGGTGGGCATCTCCGAGAAGGCCGGACACAAGATCACCTTCGTCCGCTTCCTCAAATACGGTGTGCCCGTGACCCTGCTGACCATCGCCATGTCCATGGCCTACATCTGGGTGCGCTACTACATCCTCAAGTTCTGACCTCGCCGGAGACGGCGCATGGACGGGGGCCTTCGGGCCCCCTTCGTGTTTCCCGGGTGTGGGCGGGCGCAAAAAAAGGGAACCTTGCGGTTCCCTTTTTCATGCGTCGCGGCGTGCCGCGTTCAGCGGATCATGTTCGGGTGATGGGCCGGGATGTCCTTCTCCTCCCGGTGGCAGACCGGGCAGTTCTTCTGGCCGCCGATGGGCGCGGCCACGCCCTGGTACTGGAGCGGCTGGACGTTGTCGCGGTCGTCGCCGTAGGCGTTGAGCGCCGGATACTCGGCGTGCGGACTGTTGTGGCAGGCCGCGCAGGGCAGGGCCTCCATGTCGTCCTTGCGCATGCGGAAGAGGCCCTTGGCGTCGGCGGTCCAGGTATTGAAGGCGTTGGCCTTCTCCATGTCCGGCACCGAATAGTCCGTGTGGCAGGTCAGGCAGTCGGGTTCCTGGAACCAGGGCGTACGCGCCTTGACCTCGTCCTTCGTGGCCACCGTGCGGGGAGTGATCAGCCCCAGAAGCTTGGCGGCCGAGCGTTTGCCTTCCTGCCCCTTGAGCAGGCTGACGGCATGGTCCTCCATGTAGCCGTGGCAGCGCACACAGGTGATTCCGATGGTCCCATGCACGCCGCGCAGGCAGCGGGTGGGGCCGTCCGGACGGTTGGGGTGGCAGGTGTGGCAGGCTTCTTCGCCGCGCCCGGTGAGGTGGCCTGCGTGGAAGCCGTGCAGGGCCGCGGGCAGGTTCATGAGGCCCGGGTAGTTCTTGGGATCGCCCTGGGAGCCGAGCACCGGATCGGGGTGGCAGCTCTGGCAGAGGCGGGGCTTCCCGGCCTTGGCGTCGGCCTGGAGCGTGGTTCCGTTCATGCGGTCGTGAACCTTGAGCACGTCCTCGGCGGCCGGGTCGGCGATGCCCGCCACGCCGTCCACCTTCCAGGGGCCGCCGTGGCAGTTGCGGCAGCCCATCTCCGTGGAGGTGGGGGCCACGACCTCGGTCTTGGCCAGAAGCTTGCCGCTCGCCGTGTCGCGGGCCTCCACGGTGAACAGCGGATAGGGGTTGTAGCCGCCCTGGTCGGGGTAGGGCACCACCGGGATGAGGTCCGCACCGTACAAGCCGCTCTTGGCGTCATATTCCATTTCGCCGGAGAGGCCTTCGCCCGAGAGCCCCACGTTTTCGGGCAGCTCCTTGCCGAACAAGGACTTGGCGTGTTTCCAGAACTCCACGTGTTTGACCGGAGACTCGAAGCCGGGCTCCACGGCGTAGGTCAGGGTCACCCCCTCGGTGACTTGCTGGGGGCCGGGTCCGCGCCGGATGAGCACCGCGCGCAGGTCGTTGGCCGGAGGCAGGAGAACCCAGAAGGGGTCCGAGTCCGAGATGCAGTGCATTCCGAGGGTGTTCCAGGCCAGCAGAACGTATTCGTCGCCATTCTTGTCGAAAGGAGGCGTGGGCACGGGCTGGTCCGCCGGTTCCACTGTCTTGTTCTCGACGGAGTCCTTCTTGCCGTGCAGGCCTTCGACGATGAAGGCGGACAGGGCCTGGCGCTCTTCAAGGGTTCCGGCGAAGGGCGGCATGTAGGTGTTCACCTTGCCGACGCCGTTGAGGAACGAGTCCATGCCGAAGAGACCGAATTTGGCGGTCCTGGGCAGGATGTCGTTCATGGGGCCGCCCACCGAGTGGCAGGAGGAGCATTGCAGGTCGAAGATCACCCGGCCCGCCTTCAGGCGGTTGTCCTGGGTGATCTCGCCGATGCCGGACCACTTGGCCGTGCGCAGCAGTCCCTGGGCCTCGACCGGGGCCAAGTAGGCCGGGCGCAGGGAGTTGGAATAGGTGTGGTTCGGAATGAGCCAGGGCTTGCGCCCGGCCTCGCGGGTGAACTCGAAGCCGCCGAAGGAGACCAGACCGGTCAGGAGCACGACCAGGGCCAGTTTGGGGCCCACGGCCCGGGGCAGGCGCAGGGCCAGGATCAGCGCGCCCAGGGAGGCGAGGCCGCCGGCGACCAGGAAGACCTTGATGAAGAAGGCCACGCGGCCGTATTTGGCGGCCATCAGGGCCTGGGCCTCGGGAGGCAGGGCGGTGATGTTCCACCAGCCCGAGGGCACGGCCAGCAGGAAGCAGATCAGGGTCCACTTGGCGCAGGAGCGCACCAGGGCCAGCCGGGTCTGGTCGTCCGCCACCCGGGTGGCGGTGACGAGGCCGAACATTCCGGCGATCATGCCGGTGAGGACGGTGCGGAAGACCGTGGAGGGCCAGAAGCCGGGGTTGAAGAAGCCGCTCCAGAAGGAGTGGTTCTGGGCCCAGGCCCCGGTGTCGAGCATGAAGGTCAGGATGCCGTTGATGATGAACAGCGAGGCGTAGCCCGCGCCGAAATAGATCCAGCCCACGCGGATGTGGGTCTTCCGGTCCATGCGGTCGAAGCCGTAATAGTAGACCAGCAGGGCCGCGATCTCGATGACGAAGAAGACCCATTCCGTGGCCCAGCCCCAGACGAAGACGTGGATCAGGGTCGAGGTGGCCTGGGGCGAGAGCAGGGCGATGGTGAACCAGATGCCCACGCCCGACACGCCGCCGAAGACCATGGTGAGCAGGAGGAAGAACTTGGCGTGCTTCTTGACGTAGGCCAGCATGTGCGGGTTGTTCTCGCGGGCGGCGCGGGTCTCCACCAGGGGCAGGAAGAGGCCGCCGCCCACGGCGAAGTGGGCCACGTAGACGTGCAGCACGGCGATCAGCGCGATCCAGAATCCGCCGCCCAGGGCGGTGAGTTGCCAGTAGGGATATTCCATCTCAGGACTCCTTCACGGCCCGCAGGTATTGACGGACGAGCCAGGCCACCACGGGGATGGCCAGGAGGAACACGGCCAGGAAAAGCACCATGGGCGAGTATTCGGACGTCACGGCCAGGGAACGGATGTCCTGGTAAGGCGAAAGAAGGATATCCCGCAGCCGGTCACGGACGAGGGCCATGGCGGCCACGGTGAGCACGGTCCAGAACAGGGTTCCGGGCACGTTGCCCCGGAAGGCCGTGACCAGGGAGGCCGCCGCCAGGATCAGGGCTCCGGTTAAAAGCAGGGAGGAGGTGATGTTGCCGCCCAGAAATTGCTTCAAGGCCGGATCGGGCAGCGAGAGCAGAAACCAGACCCCGAATACGAGCTGGGCCAGGGTGGCTCGGGTGAACCAGATCAGGCCCGTGCGCACGTAGTCCTGGTCGCCCTTGGCGCGGCCCAGCAGGGCCACGGCCAGGCCGCCCACGGCCAGGGCCCCGACCATGAAGTGCAGCCAGCGGGGCAGGAGCATGGGATCGCCCAGGTTGAGCAGTGTGCCCGTGCGGTTGTCGAACCAGGCGGTCCAGCGTGCCGGGTCGAGCATGAGGGTCATGTTGTTGGAGAAGAGGAAGCCGACGCACACGAGCAGGGCCAGGGGGACGGCGATGAGCAGGGGGCGTGCGCCGCTCGTGTCGAAGCGGAAGTCGTAGATGTACAGGCCGTAGTAGGCGGCCATGACCAGAATGATGACCGAAAGCCACCAGGCGGCCATGATCACGGAACTGGTGTAGACGAAGTTTCCGTAGAGCACTTGGAGAAAGAGCAGGGGGGCGACGCCCATGTTGATGGTCAGGGCCAGGGCCGTGGGCATCTTGGTGGAGAGATCCTTGGCCAGGGCCATGTTCGAGCCGCGCAGGTGCGCCGCGAGAGCGATGGCCGCGCCGCCGACCACCGCGTTCATGAGCAGGATGTGGGCTACGAACGTGATGTGCAGGAGCGCGTCGAACCAGCCCCAGGGCACCGGGATGGTGTCCGGCGCGGGAATGAGCAGTCGGGGATCCATAGTCCTCCTCCTCGTGTCGGCATACCGACGATATAGCCTGCCCGACGGGGGCGAGGTATGATTTTCCGCGCGGCGCCGCGCGGTTGGTTCGTTCTTGCGGGTCGCCGGAACCGATGACATACTCTTCCTGATTCGGCGCATCAAGCCATCGGAGCTGGAATACATGGAGGAAAAGATACTCGTCCTGGACGTGGGCAACACCCAGGCCAAGGCCAGGCCCGTGGGCCCCGGCGGATTTCTCGGGCCGGAGGAGCGCGTCTCCGGGCACAAGGCTTACGATGCCGAAGCCTGGACGGAGTGGCTCGTGCGGGCGGCGGCTGGAAGCGGCCCCGCCGCGCTGGTCTTCGCCTCGGTGGTGCCGCCCGCCGATTCCGTGATCCGCGAAGCCGCCGCGCGTCTGGGCTGGGCCGTCCTGGCCGTGCCCGAGGATTTGCCCGTGCCCATGGAGAACCGCTACCTCAAACCCTGGGAGGTTGGCGCGGATCGCCTGGTGGGCTCCTACGCCGCCCGGCTGCGCTTCCCCGCCGAGGAGCGGCTCATCGTGGTGGATTTCGGCACGGCCACCACCTTCGACTGCATCCGGGGCGACGCGCTTCTGGGGGGGCTCATCTGCCCGGGCCTGCTGTCCTCTGCCCGTTCCCTGCACGTGGAAACGGCCAAGCTGCCCCTGCCCACGCTGGAGCTTTCCTCGGACCATCTGCGCATCGACGTGGGCACCATGGAGAGCCTGAACCAGGGTTTGCTTTTCGGCGCGGCGGCCCAGGTGGAGGGCCTGGCGGCGCGGCTGTCCGAGGTCATGGGCGGCCCGGCCTTCGTGGCCGCCACCGGCGGCTTGGCCCCCAGCGTGGCCCGGGTCTGCCCGGCCATTCGGGCCGTGTTGCCGGACCTCATGTTCGAGGGACTCGCGGCGCTGTACCGACGACGCGGGAAGTGAGGCCGCCCGGACATTGACATTTGAGCAGCGGATGAAATTCGGTTAGTATCCCTCAGTTGACCGAGCATGATCCCTCCCAACCCAAGGAGTTTTCAATGAGCACCATCGTCGCAGTCTGGGCCCGCGAGATCCTCGATTCGCGCGGCAATCCCACTGTCGAGGTCGAAGTCACCTACGAGTCCGGCGTTTCCGGCCGCGCGGCCGTGCCCTCCGGGGCCTCCACCGGTGAGCGCGAGGCCCTGGAGCTGCGCGACGGCGACAAGGCCCGCTTCGGCGGCAAGGGCGTGACCAAGGCCGTCGACCATATCCGCGAGGAAATCGCCAACGCCGTGGTCGGCATGGACGGCCTGCGCCAGGTGGCCCTGGACAACGCTCTCATCGACCTGGACGGGACCGAGAACAAATCCCGCCTCGGCGCCAACGCCATCCTCGGCGTGTCCATGGCCAACGCCCGCGCGGCGGCGAGCTTCCTCGGCCTGCCCCTGTACCAGTATCTGGGCGGGGTCAACGCCAAGCTGCTGCCGGTGCCGTCCATGAACATCATCAACGGCGGGGCGCACGCGCCCAACAACCTGGACATCCAGGAGTTCATGATCATGCCCCTGGGGGCGGAGACCTTCGCCGACGCCCTGCGCATGGGCGCGGAGACCTTCCACGCCCTGAAGGGCATTCTGGCCAAGGACGGACACGTGACCAGCGTCGGCGACGAGGGCGGCTTCGCGCCCAACCTGAACTCCCACGCCGAGGCCTTCGAGTACATCATCCGGGCCATCGAGGCCGCGGGCTACAACCCCGGCCGGGAAATCGCCCTGGCCATCGACTCGGCCGCCTCGGAGTTCTACAAGAACGGCAAGTACGTCCTGGCCGGCGAGAAGAAGGAGCTCTCCTCGCTGGAACTCATCGACTTCTACGCCGAACTTTGCGGACGCTTCCCCATCGTCTCCATTGAGGACGGCCTGGCCGAGGGCGACTGGGACGGCTGGGCCTCGCTCACCGACCGCCTGGGCGACCGCATCCAGCTGGTGGGCGACGACATCTTCGTGACCAACCCGGACATCCTGGCCGAGGGCATCGATCGGGGCGTGGCCAACTCCATCCTCATCAAGCTGAACCAGATCGGCACCGTGACCGAGACCCTGGACACCATCGAGCTGGCCAAGCAGGCCGGGTACACCACCATGGTCTCCCACCGCTCCGGCGAAACCGAGGACCACTTCATCGCGGATCTGGCCGTGGGAGTCAACGCGGGCCAGATCAAGAGCGGGTCGCTCTCGCGCAGCGACCGCTTGGCCAAGTACAACCAGCTCCTGCGCATCGAGGAGGATCTGGACGAGGAGGCCATCTACTACGGCCCGATCCTCGGGGAAAGCTGGTTCGGCGGCGAGGAGGAATAGGCTCCCGCCTTTCTGCGGCGCTTCTATGCGGGGCGTCGGCGGTTCCTCCGCCGACGCCCCTTTTTCGTCGTCCCCCGCCGCATTCGCGTCCGTCCTTGCCCTCGGCCCCGCCTGTCCGTATGATCCCGTACGGAAGCGTCGGCCCGGAGGGCCGTTCCGGCTTCCGAATCCTCAAGCACAAGGGAGAACCCCATGATCCTTCTGGACGGCAAGAAGGTGGCCCAGGAAATCCGCGCCGAGATCCGCGAAGAGGTCGAGACGCTCAAGGCCCGCTACGGCCGCGCCCCGGGTCTGGCCGTGATTCTGGTGGGCCAGGACCCGGCCTCGCAGGTCTACGTGCGCAACAAGGAGCGGGCCTGCGCCGAGGCGGGCATCGTTTCCTTCCCCTTTCACCTCCCGGTGGAGACCTCCCAGAACGAGTTGGAGGGCCTCATCCAGCGGCTCAACCGCGATGTGACCGTGGACGGCATCCTGCTCCAGCTGCCCCTGCCCGCCGGGCTGGACGGCCAGCGCTGCCTGGAGCTCATCGACCCCGGCAAGGACGTGGACGGCTTCCATCCGGTGAACGTGGGCAAGCTGACCCTGGGCCTGCCCGGGTTCCGCTCCTGCACCCCGGCCGGAGTCATGGAGCTGCTGCGGCGCTACAACCTCTCTCCGGCCTGCAAGAAGGCCGTGGTGGTGGGCCGCAGCAACATCGTGGGCAAGCCCCTGGCGCTCATGCTCGGCCAGAGCGGAGCCTGCGCCAACGCCACGGTCACGCTCTGCCATTCCGGCACGTCGGACCTGTGCCGGGAATGTCTGGAGGCGGACTTCCTCTTCGTGGCCGTGGGCCGTCCGCGCTTCGTCACCGGCGACATGATCAAGCCCGGGGCCGTGGTCGTGGACGTGGGCATCAACCGCACGGACCAGGGCCTGGTGGGCGACTGCGATTTCGAGAGCGTCAAGGAGAAGGCCTCGGCCCTGACCCCGGTGCCCGGCGGCGTGGGGCCCATGACCATCGCCCAGCTGCTGAAGAACACCATCGACGGCTACAAGGCCCACGTGGGCGCGAAGGAGTAGGGCATGGCCGAACGCATTCTCGTCACCGGGGCCACCGGAACCATCGGCCGCGAGCTGGTGCGCCTGCTTTCCGAGCGCGGCGCGGCCGTGGTCGCGGGCGTGACCTCCGAGGACAAGGCCGCGACCCTGGAGGCCCAAGGCGTACGGGCCGAGGTCTTCAGCTATTCCGACGCCGAGTCGCTGGGCCGGATCATGGAGGGCAAGGCTCGGGTTTTCCTGCTCCTGCCCTTCACCGAGGGCATGAAGCGCTGGGGGCTGGCGGCCCTGGACGCGGCCAAGGCCGCCGGGGTGGGCCACGTGGTCCGCTCCTCGGCCCTGCTGGCCGATACCGAGGCCCACTTCCAACTCGGCAAGGTGCATGGCGGCGTGGACCATGCCCTGGAGGAGAGCGGCCTGCCGTTCACCATCCTGCGGCCCAACATCTTCATGCAGAATTACGCCCTGCGCCTCTCCGGGGAGATCCGCGAGAAGAACCGCTTCTCCCTGCCCGAGGCGGAAAGCCGCACGAGCCTCATCGACGCCCGCGACATCGCGGCCTGCGCCGCCGCCGTGCTCCTCGATCCCGCGGAACACGCGGGCCGCACCTATCTGCTCACCGGCCCGGAGGCCCTGTCCAACCTGGACGTCGCCGCGATCCTCTCGGCCGAGGCCGGGCGGGAGATCGCCTACCGCCCGCTGTCCGAGGAGCAGGCCCGCGAGGCATGGCTTTCGGCCGGACTGCCGGAGTGGAACGTGAACATGCTCCTGGGGCTGGCGCGTCAGGTGCGCGAGGGCGTGACCGGCATGGTCACCGGCGCGGTGAAGCACCTTTCGGGCCGCGACCCCGTGCCCTTCCGCCAGTTCGCCCGGGATTTCCGGCGCAGCTGGATTTAGTCGCTACGGCAGGGGCAGGTCGAGCATCTCATAGCCCTGCCAGCCGGGGCCGTCGAAGTGCCACCACTCCGTGGGCAGGGGCTCGAAGCCCTGGGCGCTCATGGCCCGCTCCAAGGCGGCGCGGTTCTTCAGCGCCTCGGCCGAAGCGCCCTGATAGTCGCGGTGGGCCTTCTCGGTGAAGTCGTCGAAGCCCGAGGGCATGGGCAGTTCCCGTTCCTTGGAGTCCACCAGGCCCACGTCCACGGCCGCGCCCCGGTTATGCTTGGAGCCCTGGACGATGACGCCGTCCTTCTTTTCCGGCCGGGCCACGTAGCGCTCGTCCGGTACGATGGCCCAGAAGCGCTCCTGGACGTGGAAGGGCCGGTAGCAGTCGAAGAGCTTGAGCCCGAGGCCCTTTTTCCGCAGTTCGGCCTGGGCCGCGAGAAGACGTTTGGCCACGTCGGCGCGCAGGAAGCACCGGGCCGATGGGTAGACGGCCTGTCCGCTGAAGTTGTTCGTGCCGGCGTAGCGCATGTCCAGAACGAGGGAGCGGTCGAGGGCCACGGGCTCCACGAACCCGGCCCGGGCGAGATCCTCCTCGGCCCCGGACAGGGCGGGCGCGGCCGGGGCCAGGAAGGCGAGCAGGAAAAGGGCGGCGAGGAGTCGACGCATGGAGTCCTCCTTTGACATAGGTGTTGACCGAACACGGCCGGAAGGTCAACGCTCGGATGCAAGAACGTGCAAGATGGCCGGGGGCCGGACTGCTAGGAGGGTCGCATATCGATCCTCAACCAAGGAGCATTCCATGACCTCGCTCTTCGATTGTTTCTGCGACGGGAAAGTGGCCTGCGCGGACCGCGACCTCGCCGCCCGCGACCTGCCCTGGAATCCCCATCCCACGTTCCCCGGCGTGGCCCTCAAGCATCTCGTCACCGGCCGCGACACGGACGGCTCGTTCAGCCTGCACCTCGTGCGCCTGGACCCGGGCAAATCCATCGACGCGCACACCCACGCGGCCAGCTGGGAACTGCATCAGGTCCTGGAGGGCCGTGGCTCGTGCCGTCTGGGCGGGCGCGAGTCGGCCTACGGGCCGGGCGTGGGCGGGGTGCTGCCAGCGGGCATGGAGCACAGCGTTCAGGCCGGGGACGAGGGCCTGCGCCTGCTGGCCGTGTTCGCGCCCGCGCTGCTCTGAGGAGGAACATGCCCGGAAAGCAGCCCGTCTTCATCCGCGCCGAACAGGCGCCCGGGCTGGCCCTGGTGCGCGGGGTGGGCCTGAGCGGAAGCCTGCCCCGCCACGTCCATTCCTCATGGTGCTTCGGAGTGGTGGAGCAGGGTCGCCGGGTGCTCGGCCTGGACGGCGTCGAGCACGAGGCGGTGAGCGGCGACGTGCTCGTGCTGGTTCCCGGGCAGGTGCACACCCTGCGCCAGGACGGTCCCTGCGCCTTCGTCATGTTCAGTCTGGAGGCCGAGGCCGCGCAATCGGCCCTGGATGCGGTGCTGGCCCCGGGTTCGGCCGCGCCGCGCTTCCGTTTCCCGGTGCTGCGCGACCCCGCGCTTTTCGAGGGATTGCTCCGGCTGGCGTCGGCCGTGCGTTCGCGCGCCTCCAGCCTGGAGGTCCAGGGCCTGCTGTTGGAGTCCTTGGCCAGGTTGGCCTCCCATGGCGATACGACCCCGGCCCCGGCCCGGGCATGTTCCGAGGCCGTGGCCTGGGCGCGGCGATTGCTCGAAGCGCGCTTCAGCGAAAACATCGACCTGCCCGAACTGGCCGAGGCCTGCGGAGCGGACCCCTGGTCTCTGTGCCGGGCCTTTTCGGCGGAGGTGGGCCTGCCGCCGCACGCCTTCCAGAGCCACCTGCGCGTGGCCCGGGCCAAGGAATTGCTGGCCCGAGGCGCGTCCCCGGCTGAGGCCGCCCTGGCCTCAGGCTTCTTTGACCAGAGTCATCTGCATCGTCATTTCGTGCGCTTGGTGGGCCTGACCCCCGGGCGCTTCGCCGCGGCCTTTCGCTGATCATCACTGGCGTTCGGCCGATCGATGCGGCGTCGCGGCCGCGACCCGCATGTTGCATGCGGAGCGATCGTTTTGCTCGGTGGGCTGCGTGAATGAACGCTTTTCCGGTTCCTTCACGATCTGCACAGGGCCGGAGACAGGCATGTTGTTCCGCGGATATCTTGTCTTTTTCCAAAAACTATGTATCGCGTTTTGAAACAGGAGGTGCAGCATGCCTTCGAAGAAACCTGCGGAGAGTTCCATGAGCACGACCCCCGAGTCCAAGGACGCCCCGAAGAAGGCTGCGGCGAAGCCCGCCGCGAAGAAGGCCGCTCCGAAGAAGGCGGCCGCGAAGAAGCCCGCCGTGAAGAAGGCCGCCGCTCCGAAGAAGGCGGCCGCGCCCAAGAAGGCGGCTCCGAAGAAGGCCGCCGCGCCGAAGAAGGCGACCGCGAAGCCTGCCGCCAAGAAGGCTGCCGCGAAGCCCGTCGCCAAGAAGGCCGCCGCGCCCAAGAAGGCTGCCGCGAAGAAGGCCGTTGCCCCGAAGAAGGCTGCCGCGCCCAAGAAGGCGGCCCCGAAGAAGGCCGCGCCGAAGAAGGCGGCCCCGAAGAAGGCCGCTCCGAAGAAGCCCGCCGCCAAGAAGGCCGCGCCGAAGAAGCCTGCCGCGCCGAAGAAGGCTGTCGCGAAGAAGCCCGCCGCCAAGAAGGCCGCGCCGAAAAAGGCCGAACCGGCCAAGTAGGACTGATTTTTCGAGCGGGACGGATCGGGGAGGCGACGCGTCGCCTCCCCGGTTTTGTCGCGTCCGTCTTGCCAGCCGCGCAGTGATGCTTACCTTGGCCCGATGCGCAACCATGACCTCCCCGGCCGCGTCATCCACATCGAGGGCGCCCGTCATCACAATCTCAAGGATCTGACCCTGGACATTCCCCGCGACCGCTTGGTGGTGGTCTGCGGCCCGTCGGGGTCGGGCAAGTCCACCCTGGCCTTCGACATCGTCTACGCCGAGGGCCAGCGACGGTACGTGGAGTCCCTTTCGGCCTACGCCCGGCAGTTCCTGCCGCAGATGGACAAGCCCCAGGTGGACAAGGTCGAGGGGCTCTCCCCGGCCATCTCGCTGGAGCAGCAGAGCGCCACGCGCAACCCGCGTTCCACCGTGGGCACCGTCACCGAGGTCTATGACTTCCTGCGGGTGTTCTTCGCCCGACTGGGGCGCTTCCATTGTCCTTCGTGCGGCAGGCCCATCGAGGCCCAGACGTCGGACCGCATCGTGGACGAGATCATGGCTTTGCCCGAGGGCGCGAAGTTTCTGCTCCTGGCCCCCCTGGTGCAGCACCAGAAGGGGGCGCACAAGGATCTCTTCGCCAAACTCAAGCGCGAGGGCTTCTCCCGGGTGCGCCTGAACGGCGAAGTCATGCTCCTGGACGATGTCCCCGAATTGGACAAGAAAAAGAAGCACAACATCGAGCTGGTCGTGGACCGGCTCGTGCTCAAGCCCGAGATCCGCAAGCGTCTGACCGACTCCGTGGAACTGGCCCTGCGTCACGGCGAGGAGTCCTGTTCCGTGGCCGTGGTGGGCGGCGAGGAGCGTTTCTTCAGTACCCTCTCCACTTGTCCCGAGTGCCGCATCTCCATGCCCCGGCTCACGCCCCAGCTTTTTTCCTTCAACAGTCCCCAGGGCGCGTGTCCGGCCTGCTCCGGGCTGGGCAGCGTGGACTACTTCGAGCCCGACCTGCTGGCCCCGAACAAGGGCCTGTCGCTTGCCGGCGGAGCGGTCATCCCCTGGAAGAGCCGGCGCGTCTTGGACCGTCATGCGGGGATCCTCGACCGGGTGGGCCGCCGTCTGGGCTTCGGCCTGGACACGCCCCTGGAGCGCTTCGCGTCCGAGGCCCTGACGGCCCTGTTCTTCGGTTCGCCCGAGGACGGCTGGCCCGGGGTGGTCGCGCTCCTGGAACAGGGCGAGAACCTCGGCCCCATCTGGCGCGACGAGCTGTCGCGCTTCCGCCAGAGCCGCCCCTGTCCGGCCTGCAACGGCGCGCGGCTGCGTCCCGAGTCCCTGGCCGTGCGCGTGGACGGGCTGAACATTCACGAATTCTGCTCCCTGTCCATCAGCCGGGCCCTGGAATGGTTGGATTCCCGCGTGTTCCACGGCCCGGACACCCTCGTCTCCGAACCGCTGCTCAAGGAACTCAAGCACCGCCTGGGCTTCATGGCCAACGTGGGCCTGGAGTACCTGAGCCTGTCGCGGAACATGTCCACGCTCTCCGGCGGCGAGGCCCAGCGCATCCGGCTGGCCTCGCAGCTCGGCTCGGGCCTCGTGGGCGTGACCTACGTGCTGGACGAGCCCTCCATCGGCCTGCACCCGCGAGACAACCAGCGCCTCCTGGACACCCTGCGCAACCTCCAGGGGCGGGGCAACACCGTGCTCGTGGTGGAGCACGACGAGGCGACCATCAAGAACGCGGACCACGTCATCGAGTTGGGGCCGGGCTCGGGCTGGCTCGGCGGGGAGATCGTCTTCCAGGGCCCGGTGGACGACCTCATGCGCGCCGAGAGCCTTACGGCCAAGTACCTGCGCGGCGATCTGGCCATCGAGAAACCCGAGTCGCGCCGTCCGGCGCGCGGCTATCTGAAGGTCAAGGGCGCGCGCACCAACAACCTCAAGGACGTGAGCCTGGACATCCCCCTGGGCGCGCTGGTCTGCTTCACCGGCGTTTCGGGTTCGGGCAAGTCCAGCCTCGTGGTGGACACCCTCTACAAGCACCTGGCCCTGGCTCGGGGCGTGAAGGTGGACCAGCCCGGCCTGGTGGCGGGTTTCGAGGGCGCCGAGGCCGTGGAACGGATCATCTCCATCGACCAGACGCCCATCGGGCGCACCCCGCGTTCCAACCCGGCCACCTACACCAAGGTCTTCGACGAGATCCGCGACATCTTCGCCGGAAGCAAGGAGGCCAAGATGCGCGGCTACTCGCCGGGCCGCTTCAGCTTCAACGTGCGTGGTGGGCGCTGCGAGGCCTGCCAGGGCGACGGCCAGATCCGCGTGGAGATGCATTTCCTGCCCGACGTCTACGTCACCTGCGAGAACTGCAAGGGCCTGCGCTACAACGCCCAGACCCTGGAAGTGACCTACCGGGGCAAGAACATCGCCGAGGTTCTGGACATGACCGTGCGCCAGGCCAAGGAGTTCTTCGCCAACCATCCGGCCCTGCTGCGGCGGCTCTCGGTGTTGGAGGAGGTGGGGCTGGAGTACCTGCGCCTGGGCCAGCCCGCCACCACGCTCTCCGGCGGCGAAGCCCAGCGGATCAAGATTTCCCGCGAACTGGGCAAGCGCAGCCTGCCCGGCACCCTGTACATCCTCGACGAGCCCACCACGGGGCTGCACATGCATGAAGTGGGCAAGCTCATCCGCGTGCTCCAGAAGCTCGTGGACAAGGGCGCGACCGTGGTGGTCATCGAGCACAACACGGACGTGATCCTGGCCTCGGACTGGGTCTTCGACCTGGGCCCGGGCGGAGGCGAGGCCGGAGGCCGCATCGTGGCCCGGGGCACGCCCGAGGAGATCATGGACGACCCGGACTCGGTGACCGGACGATTTCTCTATTGAATTCCCCGGAGCCCTTGACAGAACTGACGCGAGAGGCCATTTTTGTTGCCGAATTGATTGGCCGATCAAGACAGGAGGGGGAGCCGTGGCGAACAAGGACAGGGCCATTCTTCTCGCGGCCCAGGAGCTTTTCGGCCGCAAGGGCTATGCCGGGACCACGATGAAGATGATCGCGGACAAGGCCGGTGTGGCCTTCGGCCTTGTTTCCCACTACTTCGGGACCAAGGAGGAGCTGTTCCTGGCCGCCGGTTTCGACATGGTGGACAGCGTCCTGGCGGCGGTGCGGCCGGAGCTGGCCAAGGCCGAAAACGGCCTCGAGGCCGTGAGGGCCTTCGTCAGCGCCTACCTGGCCTTCACCCTGGAGAACAAGGCCACCTTCCCGGTGCTCATCCGCTGTTCGCCCTTCAGCGACGTGGAGACCCTGGTGGACCGCAAGCGCATCGCGGCCAAGTTCTCGGAGATATTCGCGGTGGTCGAGGAGGCCCTGACGCGCGGCATGGCCGACGGCAGCGTGCGCGAACTGCCGGTGAAGGCAACGGCGCTGTTCATTTTTTCCAACATTCTTGGGGCGGTGCGAACCTATTTCCTGACGCCCTTCCATCTCCCCGGGCTGTTCGACGAGACCGTGAAATACGTCCTGCGCAGCGTCGCCCGGCCACTGGAGGCCTGATCGTTCGGTGCCCCGCGCCTCGGCGCGGGAGCGTCCGGGGAAGCGCCTCGCGTCCCGGACGTGCGGGAAAAGCGGAATGAGCGCCGGGCCCGTGGCCCGGTCCGGTTTCCCGACGCACCAGGGTCCTCTCCGTCATGCGGAGGGGGCCCTTTTTTTATCCGATCCAGGGGGGCAGGGAGCGGAAGGCTTGGCGCAGGCCGCGTTCGCGGACCCGACCGCCGGGTCGGAAGCTTTCCACCAGGGCCCAGAATCGGGTCGAGTGGTTCATTTGGCGCAGGTGGCAAAGCTCATGCACGAGCACCTGCTCGGCCAGGTCGCGGGGCAGGAAGAGCAGCTTGCAGTTGAGCGAGATGATCCCCGCGCGGGAGCAGGAGCCCCAGCGGGTGCGCTGGTTGCGGACCCGCAGGCCCGAGGGCGTCAGGCCGGTCTCGCGGGACAGGTTCCGGAGCCAGGGCGCGAGCTGTTCGCGGGCCTTGGCTTGGACCCAGGTCCGTAGCGCCGTGAGGCGTCCGGCCTCGTCGCCGCCGCGCAGGAGCAGCCGCCCGGCGTTTTCGGTCAGCTTGACCCGGCCCGGCGCGTCCAGGACATGCACGCTGTAGGACAAGCCCACGGCGGACAGATCCAGGTTCTCGGGCAGCGCCGGTGGCGCGTCGGGCGTCATCGCGGCGGAGGGCAGGCGGCGCAGGGCCCGTTCGATCCAGGAACGCTTGCCGTCCAGGATGCGCGGCAGTTCGCGGCGGTCGAAGCCCGGAGGCACGACCACCTCCAGGCCGAGGCCCGGAACCGCGCGCAGGATCACGTGGCGCGCCCGGCGGGACTCCCGCAGGCTGAAGTGGGGCAGGGCCGTGTTCATGGACGGCTCGAGCCTACCCTTGATTTTCCCGCTTGCAAAGACCTATGCTGGGCCTGTTCCCGCCCGCCCGGGCGGGCCGGTCGGCGCGGCCCCGTCGCGCCGGAAACGCGGCCGCGAGGGAGGTCCGCATGCGCAAGGCGTTGATGATCCTGTCCGCTGTCCTGCTTCTTTCCGTTTCGGCCCTGGCCGGTGGGCCCGGTGACCGGCTCTTCCAGGTTTCGGTGCTGCCCGCGCTTTTGGCCGGGGACTACGAGGGCTCGCTGTCCGCGGCCGACCTCCTGTCCCGGGGCGATTTCGGCCTGGGCACCTTTCAGGATCTGGACGGCGAGATGGTGGTCCTGGACGGCGTGGTCTGGCAGGTTCCGTCCGACGGCCGAGTGCGTCGGGTCGCGCCTGGTCTGGGCACGCCCTTCGCGGCTGTGGCCTTCTTCGAGTCCGACCGCGAGGTCGTCGTGGCCCGGGCCGAAAGTCTGGCGGACCTGGAGCGGCAGGTGGACGCCGCCCTGCCGACCAGAAATCATTTCTATGCCTTGCGCATCGACGGCCGCATGACGCGGCTTTCGGCGCGCAGCGTGCCGCGCCAGGCCAAGCCCTGGCGTCCGCTGGCCGAGGTGGTCCGGGAGCAGACCCGCTTCACCTTGGACGGTCAGGAGGGGACGCTGGTGGGGCTGCGCTGCCCGGCTTTCGTCTCGGGCGTCAACGTGCCCGGGTACCACTGGCACTTCCTGAGCGCGGATCGCGCCAAGGGCGGGCACGTCCTGGACTGCGCCCTGGAGAACGCGCGCGTACGCGTGGACGAACTGACCGGCCTGGAGCTGCGCCTGCCCACGGGGGCCGGATTCGGCGCGTTGGACATCTCCGGCGACCACTCGGCGGCGACCAAGGCCGTGGAGAAGACCCCGGGCGGCAAGCAATGAGCGATGCCGTGCGCGTGGATCCGAGCCTGGCGGCGATCCTGCCGCGCTATCTCGAAATCTGCCGCGCGGATTGCGCCGCGCTCCTGGCTGCGGCCCGAGACCGCGACCTGGAGTCGGCCCGGCTCCTGGGACACCGTTTGAAGGGTTCGGGAGGCTCCTACGGCCTTCCGGAGATCAGTCGTCTGGGGGGCGAGGCCGAGGCTGCGGCGCTGGCCGGACGTCCTGACCTGGCCTTGGCCCTGGCCCGGGAGTTGGCTCGCTACATGGAGGAATTGGACGTGATCTGCGGAGAGGAACCATGCAAGTCCTGATGCTGGCCATCAACGATCCGGCGGGCACGGCCATCCAGTTCTGCAAGGCCCTGCGCCGCCACGCGGACGTGGACGCCCGGCTATGCACCCTGGAGACCCGCTACACCCATTCCTGGGAAAAGGATCTGCACGTCCCGGACCTGGGGCCGGAGGGAATCGCGGAGTTGGGCGGCCTGTTGCGCACGGCCGACATCCTCCATTTCCACATGACCAGCGACGAGTTCACGGCCTTCGGGCCGTATCTGCCCGCCGACTTCCTTGCGGGCAAGACCGTCGTGCATCACCACCACGGGCACCATGATTTCCGCAGCAATCCCGAAAAATTTCGCGCCAAGTACCGGGAACGCGGCCGGACCAACCTCCTGGTGAGCACCCCGGATCTGTTGCGCCTGCTGCCCGAGGCCCGCTGGCTGCCGAACCTCGTGCCCCTGGACGAGTCCCTGCTGCGGCCCGACCCGGACCGCCCGGAGCGGCCGTTCCGGCTCTGCCACTCGCCCACGCGCAAGGATCTCAAGAACACCGACGAGTTGCTGGCCGTGCTGGAGCGGCTGCGCGCCGACGGCCTGGATCTGGACTTCGATCTCATCGACGACGTGCCCAACGCCGAGTGCCTGCGCCGCAAACGGGCCTGTCACGCGGTCTTCGATCATATGCAGGGCTACTACGGCGTGTCCAGCCTGGAGGGCTTGTCCCAGGGGCTGGCCGTGATCGCGGGCCTGGACGACTGGTGCCGGGGGCACGTGGCCGATTTCGCGGGCACCGATGACCTGCCCTGGGTCGTGGCCCATGACGGCGTGGAGTTGGAGGCGGCCCTGCGCCGTTTGGCCGTGGACCCGGAGCTGCGTCGCGAACTGGGGCGCAAGGGGCGGGAGTTCATGGAACAACGCTGGTCGGACCGGCTCGTGGCCCGGCGGCTGGCTGACTGGTACGGACGGCTCTAGCCGGGAAGCGGCTTTTGCCTTTGGCCGAAGAGTTCAGTATAGATGGGGCACATTTCACAAGGAGCGTCCATGCCCGTCTTGTTCCGTCGCGCCTCGCGCCTGTTCGCCGTGCTGCTGCTGGCCCTCGCCTGCGCCGTTCCCGCGCGGGCCGAGGAGGAGAAGGTCTATGAAGTCCGCATGCCCGTGGACCTGACCGTGGTTCCCCTGGACGGCGTGGAGCCGCCCCTGGTGGCGGAGCCCGCTCCGACTCCGGCCGTTCCTCCGGCTCCGGCCGTCGTTTCGGCTCCGGCCGACAAGGCCGAGACGAAGAAGGTCGAGAAGAAGGCCGGGGAGACGGGCAAGGCCGAGGCCAAGGCCGCGCCCCGTCCGTCCGCCAAGGGAGCCGAGCAGACCGCCCCGGCGGAAAAGAAGCCCGCTCCTGTGGCGGCCCAGGAAAAGAAGCCCGCCGCTCCCGCCGCCGAAACGGCCAAGCCCAAGGCCGAGCCCAAGGCTCAGCCCAAGGCCGAGGTGGAGAAGAAGGCCGCCGCTCCCGCCGGGACCGGCATCGTGCGCGACATTCAGATGGCCGTGCGCGACGGCGTCTTCGTCCTGCGCGTCGTCACGGACCGGCCCGTGGGCGCCGTGACTCACCTGAACTTCAAGAACCCCCGGCGGCTGGCCGTGGACATCGTGGGCAGCTGGCGTCGACCGGGCAAGGCCGCGATCAGCGCCGCCGACGGCCCGGTGAAGGCCGTGCGCGTGGGTGAACATCCCGACCGGCTGCGTCTGGTTCTTGATTTCCGCGACGGGGCCTCGGGAGCGGACGTGGTCCCGGAGATCGCCAAGACGCCCGACGGCCTGACCGTGGCCTTTCCCGTGAAGCCTTGAGCGGGGAGGGCCCCCGGCCTTCGTAACGGAATCGTCACAGGCGGGTCATGCGCCCGTCACCGACGCGCGGTACTGATGGCCGTCTGAACGTATCCCGCGCCGGAACGCTTCCGGCCGCAGCGCAGGCGGAGAACCCCATGTCGAGGAAGATCAAGGTCGCGTCCGAGGGCCTCAATTTCTACTACGGCGACTTCAAGGCCCTGGACGACATCAGCCTGGAGTTCGAGGAGAACCAGGTCACGGCCCTCATCGGGCCGTCCGGGTGCGGCAAGAGCACCTATCTGCGGTGCATCAACCGCATGAACGACCTCATTCCCGGAACCCGGGTGGAAGGCCGTCTGACCTTGGGCGAAGAGGACATCTACGCCCCAGGTCTGGATGTGGTGGCTCTGCGCCGCCGCATCGGCATGGTCTTCCAAAAGCCCAATCCCTTCCCCAAAACCATTTTCGAGAACGTGGCCTACGGGTTGCGGGTCAACGGCCTCAAGGACAAGCAGATCATCGAACAGCGCGTGGTGGAGAGCCTCCGGCGGGCCGCGCTCTGGGACGAGGTCAAGGACCGCCTGCATTCCTCGGCCCTGGGCCTCTCCGGCGGGCAGCAGCAGCGTCTGTGCATCGCCCGGGCCCTGGCCGTGGAGCCGGAGGTGGTCCTCATGGACGAGCCCGCCTCCGCCCTGGACCCCATCGCAACCCAGAAGATCGAGGATCTCATTCACGAGCTGAAGAAGAACTTCACCATCATCATCGTGACCCACAGCATGCAGCAGGCGGCGCGCGTCTCGGACCGCACGGCCTTCTTCTACATGGGGCGGCTCATCGAGGTGGACCGCACCAAGAACATGTTCACGCAGCCCAAGAACAAGCAGACGGAAGACTACATCACCGGACGGTTCGGCTAGGAGATCGACATGGAACAGCGCGCCCACTTCCACAAGAAGCTCGAGGAGCTCAAGATGCAGGTCCTGCGCATGGCCGCCCTCTCCGAAAAGGCCGTGCACAGCTCCATCAAGGCCTATCTCGAGTACGACAGCGATCTGGCCGAGGACGTGATCATGGGGGACATCGAGATCAACGATCTCGAGAACGCCATCGACCGCTTCAATCTCGAGCTGCTGGCCCTGGACCAGCCCATGGCCAAGGATCTGCGCGGCATCGTCGGGGCCATGCGGATCACCATGAACCTGGAGCGGCTGGGCGACGAGGCCGTGAACCTGGCCCACCGGGCCCTGTTCCTCTCCACACGGCCGCCCCTGCCCTACAACCAGAAGATGGAGCAACTCACCGAAGTGTCCAAGCGGATGCTCTCCGCGGCGCTGAAGAGCTTCGTGGAGGAGGACTCCAAGCTCGCAGAGCAGGTCTGCGCCATGGACAACGAGGCCGACGAGCTGTCCATCAAGCTGCTCAAGCAGTACATCAACGACATGGTCACCGAGACGCGCATCGTGGAGCGCGGGGTGCATGCCATCATGGCCGCCCGGCACCTGGAGCGCGTGGGCGACCTGGCCACCAACGTGGCCGAAACCGTGATCTTCATCGTCGAGGGCGAGAACGTGAAGCACCGTTGCCGAGGCTGATCCGCCCGAGTCGGAACGAAAAAGCCGGGGGCCCGGGGCGTGATGCGCCGGGCCCTTTCGCGTTTTCGGCGGCCCGCCTCGACGCGGGGGAGAAAACGGTTTACAGATTGGGTGAATTTGGATAGAAGCATGTTTCTTTCGGGCCACCCCCGGCCGACGCGCCGCGCGTGGCCGGGAAAGCCGCAAGACGGAATACAGGACGGGAATCGGCCCGGCCGAAACCCCGTCGGAAAGGACAATACTGCTGCCCAAGGGCGCGTTGTTGGAGGTAACATATGGAAAAGAAATCGGAAGCCACCCCGGAAATGGATGTGAACTTCGCGGCGGAACTGGAGAATTATCTCAAGGCCGACTTCGGCGATCTGGATGAGGGGACCATCGTCCCCGGCCAGGTGGTCAAGGTCGACAAGGACCACGTCCTGGTGGACGTGAACTTCAAGTCCGAAGGCCAGATCCCCCTTTCCGAGTTCACCGATTCCGAGGGCAACGTCACCGTGTCCGTTGGCGACAAGGTGGACGTTTTCGTGTCCAACAAGGACGAATCCGAGGGCACCATCCACCTGTCCCGTGACAAGGCCAAGCGGATGAAGCTCTTCGATACCCTGGAGGACGTGCAGGAGAAGGACGGCACCACCAAGGGCCGCATCGTGCGCCGCATCAAGGGCGGCTACACGGTGGACCTGGGCGGCGTCGAGGCCTTCCTGCCCGGCTCCCACGTCGATCTGCGTCCGGTCCCGGACATGGACGCGCTCGTGGGCCAGGAGTTCGAGTTCAAGATCCTCAAGATCAATCGCCGCCGGAGCAACGTCATCGTCTCCCGCCGGGTTCTCCTGGAGGAGCAGCGTTCCGAGCAGCGTGACAAGCTTCTGGACCATCTCGATGAAGGCCAGATCGTCACCGGCAAGGTCAAGAACATCACCGAGTACGGCGTGTTCATCGACCTGGGCGGCCTCGACGGCCTGCTGCACATCACCGACATGTCCTGGAAGCGCATCAAGCATCCCAAGGAGATGGTCGGCCTGGGCGACGAGCTTGAGCTGAAGGTCCTGAACTTCGACAAGCAGGGCCAGAAGGTCTCCCTGGGTCTCAAGCAGCTCGTGCCCGATCCGTGGGAGAACATCGCCGGCAAGTATCCCGAGGGCGAGAAGTACAAGGGCAAGGTCACGAACCTGGCCGACTACGGCGCCTTCGTCGAGCTGGAGCCCGGCGTCGAGGGCCTGGTGCACATCTCCGAGATGTCCTGGACCCGCAAGCTGCGCCACCCCTCCCAGATGGTGCGCGCCGGGGACGAGGTCGAGGTCATCGTGCTGGGCGTGGACCAGGACAAGAAGCGCATCAGCCTCGGCATGAAGCAGATCCGCCCCAACCCCTGGGACGTGGTGGCCGAGAAGTACCCCGAGGGCACCATCCTTGAGGGCACGATCAAGAACATCACCGAGTTCGGCGTGTTCATCGGCATCGAGGAAGGCATCGACGGCCTGATCCACGTGTCCGACATCTCCTGGACCAAGAAGATCCGTCATCCCTCCGAGGTCTACAAGGTCGGCGACGTGATCCAGGCCAAGGTTCTCACCGTGGACAAGGAGAACGAGAAGTTCACGCTCGGCGTGAAGCAGCTCTCCGAGGATCCCTGGAGCCTGGTGCCGTCCAAGTACCCGGTCGGCTCCCTGATCAAGGGCGCGGTGACGAACATCACCGACTTCGGCCTGTTCGTCGAGGTGGAGGAAGGCATCGAGGGCCTGGTCCACGTCTCCGAGATCAGCCGCAAGAAGATCAAAAGCCCCTCCGAGGTCTACAAGGAAGGGGACGTCATCGAGGCCAAGGTCATCCATGTGAGCGCGGATGAGCGCCGTCTGGGCCTGTCCGTGAAGCAGATCAAGGATGACGAGGAGCGCAAGAAGCCCAAGAACTTCAGCACCGCCGGCCCCGAAACCGGCAGCACGCTGGGCGACCTGCTGCGCCAGAAGCTCGAGGACGCCTCCAACGAGAACGCAGGCGATGGAGACGAGGAATAACGAGCGCTTCTCCCAGAAGCATCCGTTTCTCTTCGGTTCCTTACTGATCGTAACGGCCGTGGCCCTCATTCTGGGGGCCATGGCCGCTTCGCGTTTGTTCGACCGCAAGCTCGCCGGCGGCCTGTCGGGCCAGGCCCTGGGCGTCTGCCACATCAGCGGCCTGATCATGAGTTCCGGGGAAACCGTGGACTGGCTCCAGGAGCTGCGCGACGACGGCGCGGTCAAGGGAGTGCTTCTGCGCATCGACTCCCCGGGCGGCGCCATCGGCCCCTCTCAGGAGATATTCGAGGCCGTGCGAGACCTGGCCAAGACCAAGCCGGTGGTCTCCTCCTTCGGCTCCGTGGCCGCCTCGGGCGGATACTACGTGGCCGCGCCGTCGACCATGATCGTGGCCAACCCCGGTTCGCTCACGGCCAGCATCGGCGTGCTCATGGAGTACCTGGACGTGCAGCAGCTCATCGAGCGCTTCGGCATCCGCCAGGAACTGCTCTCCAGCGGCAAGAACAAGGGCGCTGGTTCGCCGTTCAGGAGTCTGACCCCGGAGCAACGGACCCAGATCATGTCCGTGATCATGGACCTGCACGAGCAGTTCGTGGGCGACGTCGCCGACTCGCGCAACATGACCCGGAAGGACGTGCAGGCCTTGGCTGACGGCAGGGCTCTCACCGGCCGCCAGGCCCAGAAGGCCGGGCTGGTGGACCGCCTGGGCGGCGAACAGGAGGCCCTGCAGGCGCTCAAGGAGCTGTGCGGCGTCACCGAGGCGGACGTGCCGCTGAAGGAAGGGCCGCCGGACAAGCGCGACTATCTCGAACGCCTGTTGGACACGGTGCAGCACTATGTGCCCGAGGGGCGCTGGAGCCTGCCGAGCTTTCTCTTCCGATTCCCCTGAGTGGGAAGGATACCCCGAAACGAAAAGCCCGACACGGAACACCGCGCCGGGCTTTTTCCATTCTATCGCCGAAGGCGGCTACATTTCCAGGACGCCCGCACTTTCGGCATGCCAGCCCTTGGCCGCCCATTCCAGTTCGAACTTGGCCTTGGCCGAGGCCCGGGCCGCGTCCGCGTCCGGGGCCGTCTCATCATAGCGGAACATCCGCTCCTCGCGCTCGGCTCCCTCGCCGCGCACGGCCTGGATGAAGACCTTGAAGTCGCGCATGGTCACAACCCCTGTCGTTTTTCGATCCACTTGTCCACCGTCGGCGGCACGTAGCCCGCGAAGAGGTCCAGGAGCGCGGCCGGATTCGTGGCCGAGAGGAGCATGGAGCGATGCGCGGCCATGACGAAACCCTCGCCCACGGCCTGGTCCAGGAAGGCGTTCAGCGGGCCGTAGTAGCCGTCCACGTCCAGCAGGCCGCAGGGCTTCTTGTGGAAGCCGAGCTGGGCCCAGGTGAGGATCTCGCAGAGTTCCTCCAGGGTGCCCAGTCCGCCGGGCAGGGCGATGAAGGCGTCCGCGAGTTCGGCCATGAGCGCCTTGCGCTCGTGCATGGAGGCCACCACGTGCAGCTCGGTCAAGCCCGGATGCGCGATCTCTTTCTGCTTCAGGGCTTCGGGGATCACGCCCAGAACCTTGCCCCCGACTTCCAGGGCCGAGTCGGCCAGTTCCCGCATGAGGCCCACGTTGGAACCCCCATAGACCACGTCCAGGCCCCGGTGGGCCAGTTCCCGCCCGGTGGCCCGGGCGGCTTCCAGATAGCGGTGGTTGCGTCCCGGGTTGGACCCCAGGAAGACGCAGACGCGTTTCATGCTTTTCTCCGTATGCGCAGGTTGAGAAGTTCCACGAAGAGCGAGAAGGCCATGGCGAAATAGATGTAGCCCCGGTCGATGTGCTTGCCCAGGCCCTCGGCCACCAGGAACACCCCCACCAACAGGAGAAAGGAGAAGGCCAGCATCTGGACCGTGGGGTGCTTGTGCACGAAGCGGCCCACCGGCCCGGAGAAGAAGAGCATCACGAGCACGGCGACGACGATGGCCGCCACCATGATGCGCACGTCCTGAGCCATGCCCACGGCCGTGATCACCGAATCCAGGGAGAAGACGATGTCCAGCAGGCCGATCTGGACCACGGCCGCGATCAGCGATCCGGCGCCACCCGCCTTGGGTTCGCGGCCGTTTTCGTCCTCGATCTTGCCGTGGATTTCCAGGGTGGCCTTGCCGATGAGGAAGAGCCCGCCCAGCAGCAGCACGAGATCGCGGCCCGAAACCGCGTGCTCCAGGACGCTGAACAGCGGCGCGGTCAGGCGCATGATCCAGCTGATGGCCAGCAGGAGCAGGATGCGGGTGACCATGGCCAGACCCAGGCCCAGGCGGCGGGCCACATCGCGGGTGCGGCGCGGCAGGCGTCCGGCGATGACCACCACGAAGACGATGTTGTCGATGCCCAGCACCACTTCCAGGGAGGTGAGGGTGAGCAGGGCGACGATGTTCTCGGCGCTGAGAAGGTCCACGGTCCGTTCCTTCGAGCCTCGCCGTCAGCCGGGAGGCTTCGATTCTGGTCGCCTCCCCTACAGACCCAAGCCTTCGCGGATGGCCGCGAAGTCCAGGTGCCGGGCCACCAGTTCCGCGCCCTGGCGGATCTTGATGGCGTCGCGCAGCTTGTGGCGCGAGAGGATGGTCTCCATCTTCTTGGCCACGGAGTATGTGTCCTCGCGGACCATGATGATCGGCGTTTCGAGCACCTCGGAGCGGGTCAGGATGATGTCGTTGGGGTAGAGGTTGCCGGTGAGCACCAGGCAGGGGCAGTCGCCCTCCAGGGCCACCAGCTGCACGTCGGCCCGGTCGCCGCCCACGATGACCGCCGAGTTTTTGCTCCGTCGGAAGTGGGTCATGAAGTTCTCCACCTGCATGGTGCCGATGAGGAAGTTCTCCACCACCCGCTCGGCCTTGTTGTGGGCCGAGATGATCTTGCCGCCCAGGCGTTCGGCCAGGTCGGCCACCTTGATGGCGCCCATGAGCGGATCCTTGGGGATGATGCCCAGGACCTTGATGCCCCGGCTGTTCAGGAAGGGCGCGATGAGATTTTCCACCTCGTCCATGAAGGCCGGCGGGATGTCGTTGAGGACCACGCCCAGGAGCTGGTCGCCCAGGGCCTCCTTGAGGACCACCAGGGTGTCGTAGTGCAGCTCCTTCTGGAAGCGGTCGATGACCACGGTCTTCAGGCCCAGGCGCTGGACCACTGACACGCCGTCGGTGCAGCAGTATTTGCCCGAGTACATGGAGCCGGAGCCGCCCACCAGGGTCAGGTCGCGGCCCTGGCTGATCTTGCCGTAGCTTTCCGCGATGCGTTCCAGCAGCCCGCCGCAAGGGCCGGCGAAGGCCTTGACCTTGAAGTCGTGGGTCACGACCACCGGGGTCACGTCCTCAACGGGCTGGTCCAGACCGAGCACGTCCTGGACGAAGAAGGCGTCCTCGTCGCCGAGGCGGCCGTCCTTTTCCAGGGGCATGGCGCCCACGGGCTTCATGTAGCCCAGGTTCAGCCCCTCCTTGCGGAAGTGGAGGCCGATGCCCATGATGATCATGTTCTTGCCGGAATAGCCGGAAGTGGAGCCGATGTAGAGTCCGGGCATGTCGTTCTCCTCGGGAGGATCAGGCGATGGCGATCTTCACGTCGGCCACCACCGCGCCCTCCTCGTTGACCAGTATGGGGTTGAGCTCGACCTCCGCGATCTCCGGGAAGTCCACGGCGATCTGGGAAACGGTGAGCAGGATGTCCTCGATGGCGCCCAGGGCGGCTGGTTTTTGGCCGCGCACCCCGCGCAGCAGGGGAAACGTTTTGATTTCGCGGACCATTTCCTGGGCGTCGCCCACGGTGAGCGGGGCCAGGCGGAAGGTGAGGTCGTGCAGGACGTCGGTGTAGGCACCGGCCAGACCGAAGGAGAGCAGCGGCCCGAACTGTTGGTCGCGGCGCATCCAGACCGCCACGGCGCGCGCGTCGGCCGGGCCCATGGCCTGGACCATGCAGCCGGTGACGTGCACGTCCTCGCGGGTGCGGGCCAGGCGCGAGGTCAGCTCCAGGAAGGCCCGGCGCACGGCCTCGGCGTCGGACAGGCCCAGGGCCACGCCCCCGGCGGCGGCCTTGCTGGCCAGGTGCGGGGAGGCGATCTTCAGGGCCACGGGGAAACCGATGCGTTTGGCGATCCTGGCCGCCTCGTCGCTGGTGCGGGCGAATTTCGTCTCGGGAACGGGCAGTTCATAGGCCAGGGCCAGCTGCATGGCCTGGCTTTCGGAAAGGTCGGCGAGGCCGGTGGCCCGCGCCTCGCGCAGCAGGGACTCGGCCTTGCCCTTGTCGCGCCGGAAGCAGATTTCCACCGGATAGGCCCGGCTGCGCCAGGACTGGTAGGCGTACATGGCCTCCATGGCCCGCACGGCGGACTCGGGAAAGGCGTAGCAGGGCACCCCGGCCTCCACCAGGATGTCCCGGCCCGGGGCCACCCGGGGGCCGCCCATGAAACAGGCGAACACGGGCTTGCCGCAGTCCTTGGAAGCCTCGACCACGGCCCGGGCGGTCTCCTCGATCTGGGCCGCGGAGGTGGGCGTGAGGAGCACGAGCACGGCGTGGGCCATCTCGTCGGCCAGCACGGCCTCCAGCGTGGCCCGGTAGCGGGCGGCGTCGGCGTCGCCGATGATGTCGATGGGATTGTACAGCGAGGCGAAGGACGGCAGGACCGCGCGCAGGCGCTCCAGGGTCGTCGCGCCGGGGCGCATGAGCTGGAGCCGCGAGTTCTCGCAGGCGTCGGCGGTCAGGATGCCGGGACCGCCGGAGTTGGTGACCACCACCAAGTTGGGGCCCTTGGGCAGCGGCTGGGAGGAGAAGGCCCCGGCCAGGTCGAAGAGGCTCTCCACGTCCGGGGCGTGCAGGATGCCCGCCTGGCGGAAGGCGGCCTCGTAGGCCGGCGGCGATCCCGCCAGGGAGCCGGTGTGGTTGGAGGCGGCGCGCGCGCCCGCCGGGGTGGCTCCGGCCTTGATCATGACCACGGGTTTCTTGGCCGTGACCCTCTGGGCGGCGGAAAGAAGTTCCTGGCCGTTGTCCACGCTTTCGCAGTAGCCCAGGATGACCCGCGTGTCCGGGTCGTCGCCCAGGGCCTCCAGCATGTGGGCCTCGGAGAGCACGGCCTTGTTGCCCAGGCTCACGAACTTGGAGAAGCCCATGTCCTCGGACACGGCCCAATCCAGGATGGCCGCGCAGAGGGCTCCGGACTGGGAAAAAAAGGCGATGTTGCCGGAGGCCGGGCAGGCCCGGGCGAAGCTCGCGTTCAGGCCGAAGGGCGCGTTCATCAGTCCCAGGGAATTGGGCCCCAGCAGGGCGATGCCCCGGCGGCGGGCGATCCTGGCCAGCTCCTCTTCCAGCCGCCAGCCGCCCTTGCCGGTTTCCTTGAAACCGGCGGCGAGCACGATGGCCGCGCGCAACGACTTGGCGGTCAGGGCCTCCAGCACGGGGCGGACTTTTTCGCGGGGCAGGCAGATCACGGCCAGGTCCGGACCGTCGGGCAGTTCGGACACGTCGCGCAGCACCGGCAGGCCGAGGAGGTCTCCGCCCGCCGGGTTGACGGGCAGGATTTTCCCCGTATACCCGGAGGAGACGAGGTTCGACAGGACCGTGTGTCCGACCTTGCCGGGGTGGCGGGAAGCCCCCACTACCACCACGGACCGAGGCTCGAACAGGGCCTTGAGGGGGGCATCGGAATGCATTGCGACCCGGCGGAGCGCTCAATGGATGAGGTTTTCGAGCAACTTCAAGAACGTATCCATCATCGTTTCGGGCAAGTCAAGCTCTTGCGGGAGGCGGTGACCCACAGTTCCTACGCGAACGAGCAGGAGCAGGCCGTCCCGGACAATGAACGCCTGGAATTTCTGGGCGACGCCGTGCTGGAACTGTGCGTCTCGGCGGAGTGCTTCCGGCGCTACCCGGAGGCCGACGAGGGGCGGCTGACAAAGATCCGGGCCAAGCTGGTCAAGGAGAAGAGCTTGGCTCGTCTGGCCCGGGGCATCTCCTTGGACGTCTGCCTGCGCCTGGGGCGCGGCGAGGAGAGCCAGGGCGGCCGAAACCGGGAGGCGCTGCTGGCGGACGCGCTGGAGGCCTTGTTCGGAGCCGTGTTCCTGGACGCTGGATTCGAGGCGGCTCGGGCCTGCATCCTCGGCCTGCTGGAGGACAAGTGGCCGGACGACGCGGACTGCGCCGACCCCAAGGATCACAAGAGCCGTTTGCAGGAAGTGACCCAGCGACATTTCCGGGAGCGTCCGCGCTATGTTCTGTCCGGAGCATCCGGCCCGGAGCACGAGAAGATCTTCGAGGTCACGCTGCGGCTCCCCGGGGATCTCGCCTTCACCTCCACGGGCGGGAGTCTGAAGAAGGCCGAACAGGCCGCGGCCCAGGCCGCCCTGGAACACCTCGCCGCCCAGGGCCTGGATTGAGCGTCCGCATTACCGTCTCAAACGAAAAAAAACGCCCCGGGTGCGGGAACCCGGGGCGTTTTTCCGTTCGTTGGGGGCGGCGATCAACCGCTGATGAGCTGCAGGGCCATCTTCGGCAGGGAGTTGGCCTGGGCCAGCATGGCCACGGCCGACTGCGAGAGGATCTGCTGGCGGGTGAATTCGGTCATCTCGTTGGCCACGTCCACGTCCGAGATGCGGGATTCGGCGGCCTGCAGGTTTTCGCCCTGGATGGTCAGGTTGGTGATGGTGTTTTCCAGGCGGTTCTGCATGGAACCGAGGTTCGCGCGGATCTTGTCCTTGGAGATGATGGCCTGGTTGATGGCCTCCAGGGCGGCCTGGGCCAGGCCCTGGGTGGAGATGGACTTGCCCGCGTTGACGGCGTCGCCGGTGCCGGTCTTGGCCGCCGAGGAGTGGCCGAGGCCGAGGGCCGAGGCCGTGGCCGCGCCGACGGCGATGTAGTAGTAGTCCTCGGCGGAGTCGTTGCCGGTGCCGAAGTGGATCTTCAGCGGGCCGGTGGAATCCAGGCCGTGACCGTTGTGCGTGCTCATGGCGCCGGACAGGTTGCCGTTGAGCAGATAGATGCCGTTGAAGTCGGTGGCGTTGGCGATTCGCGTGATTTCCGAGGCCATGGCCTGGTACTCGGAGTCGATGATCAGGCGCTGGTCGGAGTTGTAGGTGCCGGTGGCGGCCTGCAACGCCAGCTCCTTCATGCGGATGAGCTTCTCGTCCACCACCTGGAGCGCGCCGTCGGCGGTCTGGATGAGCGAGATGGCGTCATTGGCGTTGCGCACGCCCTGCTGCAGGGAGCTGATGTCCGCGCGCATGAGCTCGCGGATGGCCAGGCCGGCGGCGTCGTCGGCGGCGGTGCCCACGCGCAGGCCCGAGGACAGACGCCGGGTGGAGACGCTGAGCTGGCCGTAGGCCTGGCCCAGGTTCCGGGCGGCGTTCATCGCCATCAGGTTGTGGTTGATGACCAGGGACATGGGAAACCTCCTTGTTGGGGCTGCAATTCCTTTTGCGGGCATTAAGCAATGAAAGTGCCAACTAATATAATATTAATAAAATAGAGATATTATCGCATTCAACAAAGTCTAGAGATGGCGCTGGAAGCCCTTCGCGGCAGGTTTTTCCCTCTCCCGGGCGTCAGGGAACCGTCAAAAAATTCCGAGGGATTGCGGTGCGGTGCGGCGCAAGTCGTTGCGCCTCAAGGGACGGGATGGAAAAGAGGAGCGGCCCGGGCCGGGGGGTCAATCCGGTCCGGGCCGTCTCGCCGGGGTTTCGCGCCGCCGGGCCCTTGTCGGGCTTCGGCGGCCGCCGATTCAGGAGTCGCCAGCCTGGGTTTCGGGGCTAGCGCTTCATGGCTATGACTTCGCCGAGGAGGCTGTCGGTCGTGGTGATCACCTTGGTGTTGGCCTGGAAGCCGCGCTGGGAGGTGATCATGTTCACGAACTCCGTGGCCATGTCCACGTTGGACAGCTCCAGGGAGTTGCCGTCCACGGTCCCCTTGCCCGTGGTGCCCGCCTGACCGGTGAGGGCCGGGCCGGAGTCCAGGGTTTCGGAGAAGAGGTTGCCGCCTTCCCGCCGCAGGCCCCACTGGTTGGTGAAGGTGGCCAGGGTCAGGGAGTAGAGTTCCAGGGTCTGGCCGTTGGAGTACTGTCCGGAGAGGATGCCGTCGCGGCTGACCGAGACGTTCAGGAGTACGCCCGCCGTGTAGCCGTTCTGGCTCTGGAACAGGGTGGACGAGCCGCCCGTGTCGTAGCTCTGGGTGGCCAGGGCGCTGATGTTCGGGTCTTTGGCCGTTGGCAGGCGGTTGATATGGGTGATGTCGTTGCCCACCGCCGCGGCGTTGGTGGCCAGCCCGCCGACGCTGGCCCAGCCCCGGGTGATGGCGCCGCCGCCGTTGCTGGTCAGATCCGTGTTGCGCAGCCCGAAGTTCATCTCGATGGGCAGCGCGTTCACCGCGTTGTCCAGACTGGCGTTGGACTGGGAGAGGAAGTTCGGGGTGAAGACCGGGTAGCCTCCAGTGGAGAAGGAGGCCAGGGTCCAGGCGCTCAGATCCTTGACGTTGCCGCCCGCGTCGCTCTTCAGGGTGAAGGCGCTTTGGTTCACCAACTGGCCGGTACGGAAGGTCAGGGTGCCGACCATCATCACGCCGGCCGCCGAGGTTTCGCCGATGCGCGAGGAGCCCAGGATGCGGCCGTCCTCGCCGGGCTGGGTCGTGACCATGTATTCCCAGACCGAGTAGCCGCCCGCGTCGGAGAGCGTGACCTGATCGAAGTACACGGTCACGGTGTGGGCCGCGCCGATCTGGTCGTAGACCTTGATGGAGGTCGAGTAGGAATAGAGCCCCTCGTCCAGGGGCGTGGCCTCGGTGCCGTCCCAGTTCTCGAACATGGCGAAGTAGGGGTTCGTGGTCGAGTTGGAGGCGCTGGTGGCCTTGGGGTCCAGGTTGGTCACGATGTTGATGTTGCTCGTGACCTTGGGCGGCGACTGGAAGTTTTCCAGCCGGATGTCCGTGGGCACGCCCACGATGCGCCGTCTGTTGCTGGAGTCCGTGGTGCTCACCGCGGCGGTGGAGGTCGTCGTCTGCTCCATGGCCCAGCCCTGCAGCACGTAGCCGTGGGGGTCCACCAAGTAGCCGTCGGAGTCGAAGCGGAAGTTGCCCGCGCGGGTGTAGTACTGGCTCTCGGAGTCCTTGACCTTGACGACGAAGAAGCCGTTGCCGCTGATGGCCATGTCGGTGGACTCGGACGTGGTGGAGAAGGCGCCCTGGCCGAAGTCGTTGAATATCGAGGCCACGCGGACGCCTCGGCCGATCTGGGCGATGCCCGAGGCCGTGGGGTAGTCCTGGCTCATGACGTCCTCGAAGTCCATGCGCGCGCCCTTGTAGCCCACGGTGTTCACGTTGGCGAGGTTGTTGCTGATGACCGTCAGCTGCTCGCTGTGCACCGACAGGCCGGAAATTCCGGCGTAGAGGGATGAACTCAAACCCATGACAGACCTCCTTATGAATGCGGCGAAACCCGTTTCGTGTCGTTGTCCGCGCGGACCTAGCTTGACGGCTTGTCCGTCGTGCTGCTGGGACTGGTGATCTCGGTGATGTTCTTGTAGTTCACCGTGCGGCCGTCCTTGAGGGTCAGGAACAGTTCGCCGCCGGAGTTGACCACGCCGGAGACCACGCCCGAGACCTCGGTCTGGATGAGCACCTTGGCGCCCTTGGCGTCCTCGCCGATCATGCCTACGGTGTACTTGCCGTCGGGCACGGTGGTTCCGGCCGAGTTCTTGCCGTCCCAGGTGTAGGTGTAGGTGCCGGCCTCGCGTGCGCCGAGCTTTTCGCTGCGCACGATGTTGCCCTCGGAGTCGTAGACGTTCACCATGAGGTTGCTGACGGCCTCGCCCATCCCATAGTTGATGGAGCTGATGGTGCTGCCGTCCTTGGTCACGGTGTAGCCCTTGGCCTTGATGCTCTGGCCGATGAAATTCGTGGCCGAGTAGAGGTCCTTCTGGCTGTTGGCGTCCACCAGGCTCTGGATGCCCTTGTTGATGTTCGTCAACTGTTCCAGGCTGGAGAACTGCGCCAACTGCGAGGTCATCTCCTTGTCGTCCATGGGGTTCATGGGATCCTGGTGGGTCAGCTGGGCGATCAGGATCTTCATGAAGGTGTCCTGATCCATGCTGCTCTTGTGGGTGACTTCGTTGCTGGCGGCCTGCTGGGTCGAGGCTCCCGAGAGAAGGCTGCTGGCTGCGGAATAGTATTCGGTGCTCATGCCGCGTCTCCTTAGGCGATGAGGTGCAATCCCCGGTCGGCAAGACTTGCCTGCCGTTCGGAGGAAAGCACGTCCCGTGCCAAGCCGACATCGTCCCCGTCCGCGATATGCGCGCGCCACTTCATGCCCGCCAGGGCCTCGCGCTGCTCCCGGGCCTGGTTGTGCTGTTCCTGTCCAAGCCAAGCGGCATGTTCCTGGTTGCCGGAGAGGCCCGTCTGCACTTCCATGCGGGCCACCTTGAGTCCTTGCTCTTCGAGGGACTGGCGCAGGGATTCCAGGTTGGCGGCGAGCAGTTTGCCGGTTTCGTGGTTGTCGGCCCGGATGACCGCCTGCACTTCCTTGTTCTTGACCTGGAGCATGACCGACAGGGTGCCCAGGTTTTCGGGCTGCAACTGGAGCGTGAGCTGGGTCCGGCCCTGGCCCAGGTTGGTGAGCACGCCGTTCTGGACCTGGGTGAGCATCTGGCGGGTCGCGGCGGTGTTCACGCTCTGCGGAACGGTCGGCGCGGTCGTCGTTTGCCGGGGGGAGTCGGCCAGGGCGAACTCGTTGATCTGGGTCTTGGCGTTCTCCAGGCGGGCCGTCTCCTGTCCGGATTCGGTCTTGAGTTTGCCGAAGAATTCCTTCCAGGCCGAGTTCCCGCCGGAGCCTTGTTCGGACTTGGACTTGCCCTCGGCCTGCCGGTCGGTGGTCTCGGCCCCGGTCTTGAAGACCGGGCGCGCGGCGTCCCGCAGTTCCGCGACGGGGTCGCGTTGTTCCGAAGACTTGCCGTTGATCGGCCGCCCCAGTTCCTGTTCGGAATTTTCGGCCTGGCGGCGCCAGGCGTTCTTGGCGGCATTGACCGCGTCCTCGGCATCCTCGCGCAGGCGACGGCCGAAGTTCTTGATGTCCGATGAGACGCCGCGTTCGCTGCGGAGCATGGTCTCCTGGTTCTGGGCCTGGCGGTCGCCCTTGCTCCAGAGCTTTTCCCGCCGGGCGGACTTCTCCAGGGTGTCGCCCACCAGCTTGACCAGATTCTGGTCCTTTTCGGCCTGATTCTGGGTCAGCTGGGCCATTTCGCCCTGGAACCGCCCGAGGAGTTCGCGCAGGCCGCGCGTGGTGCCGGGGCCGGAGGCCAACTGCTCGGCCATCTGGGCCAACTGGCCCGAGATGCCGCCGGACAGGTTCCGGGTGGCGGCGGACGCGCCCTTGGCCGCCTGGGCCAGGGCATTCATGTACGTGGTCAGCTCGCGCGCGGTGAGGGAAAGGCCCCGGTCCTGGTTCTGGCTCTCCAGCCGGGACTGGACCGAGAGGAGAACCTTGGACGCGTCGCCCTGGGAGAGGTTCTGCACCAGCCCCTGGGCCTCGGCCGGATTGAAGCCGATCTTCTGGAAGAAGGATTGCAGCTCCTGGACCTCCTCGGAGGAGAGTTGGAGCGCCTTCTTGGACTGGCGCATCTTTTCGGACAGGGCGCTGACGAAGCGGCCCCAGGTGAGCCCTTCGGAGGAGCCGACCTGGTTCTCGAAATCCAACAGCTCGGAGGCTGAAAGGCCGTAGGTCTTCAGGCCGTTGCGCATGGCGTCCAGGTCGTCGCGGGAGAGCTTCATGCTTTGCAGGCCCAGGCTGACGTGCTTGGTGAGACCGTTGGCGACCTCCTTGGGGCTCAGGTCCGCCGGGTTCGCCGTCCGGGTCGCGCCGGTCAGGCCGTCGCGCACCTCTCTCGCGGCCGTTTCGGCTTCCTCGCGCAACGCGGCGCGGCGGTTCTCGATCCGGGTTCGGGCTTCCGAGGAAAGGGAGGAGGCGGAGGTCGTGGTCTGCTGCTGGTCCAGGGTCGAGTACATGCTCATGAAGTCGGAGAAGCCTCCCGACCGCGAGGATTCCTCATAGGTGGACAGCCCGTTGGAAAACTGGAGGGGGTCGGTGCTCTGACCGGCGGTCGGAATATCGGGAAGAATCTGCATCGCTTTTTCCTCTGCGGGCCTTCATACAAAACCCGTTCCAAAGGAAAAAACAAGTTATTCGAAAGTGTTGTGAAAACGCGTCGCGGCGGCTCCGGGCAGTTTTTTCCGCCGGGGTCAGCGCGTGAGGGCCAGAAGGTCCTCCAGCCAGTCCAGGGACTCGGCCCAGGCCGGGGCGCTGAAGTCGCGGTTTTGGAGCAGGGGCAGGAGGTAGCCGGTGAGCGGCCGGAGCATGAGCGGTGCGTCGGTCCAGAAGGAGTTTTCCAGGCTGCCCCGGGTCAGACCGATCCGTAGGCCCCGCCCCAGGTCGGGGAGGCGGTCGGTGAAGGCTTCGGCCAGACGGGGTTGGGTGGCCGCCAGCTCGGCCCAGGTCGATCGGGGCGTCCTCTCGTCCCAGAGCCCGAAGCGTCGGCCGAAGTAGGCCTGCCAGAAGCGGGACAGGAGGCGGTGGGCCCCGGGGGGGCGCCGGTCCAGGCGGGTCAGCCGGTACAGGCCGGAGGGGCCCCGGTCCGAGCGCGACAGGGCCAGGCCCGGCGGAGTCAGGCGTTCCAGGCGTTCGTCCGGGCCGCTGAGCATGGAATGGACCAGGGAGGCCGTCCGTCGGGCCGAGAAGGCCGCGTGGCAGCGCGTTCCGCCCCGGGTGCAGGACCAGCAGCCCTGGGCGCAACTGGCCGTGGGCCGGAGTACGAGATGCCCGGGCTGGTAGGGTCCGGTCTCCCAGGGGTTGACGTTGCCCATGGAGAGATTGAGCACGCGCAGGCCTGTCCAGGCCGCCAGGTGCATGGGGCCGGTGTCCGGGGTCACCAGGAGTTGGAAGGTCTGCCCGGCGGCGGCCAGCTCCTTCAGGCCCAGCCTGCCGCAGAGGTCGAGCACCGGGGCGGCGGCGATCCGCTTGACCTCGGCTCCCAGCGCGCGTTCCGCCGGCCCGCCCAGCAGGGCCGGGCGGAGGCCCCGGTCCAGGAGCGCCCGGGCCAGTTCGGCCCAGAACGCGGGCCCCGGGCGCTTGGAGAGGTCGCTGGCCCCGAGGAAGAGCCCCACCCGGACCACGTCGGGCGGCAGGCGCCGGGGCTCGGCGAAGGCCGTGCCCCGCAACTCGGCCAGGGGAACCACGTCCAGGGCGTTCAGCTCGGCCCAGTGAAAACGGTTGTAACGGTTGTTCTGGATCAGGCTCTGGCGGTAGAGCTGCCAGCGGCCATGCACCCGGCGCGCGCCGTTTTCCAGCACGGGGCCGAGTTTTTCCTCGGCCCGCGCCTGTCCGGCCAGTTCGTCGGCCTGATCCCCGGCGCTCAGGTTGAGCACGAGGCGGTAGTCCTGGCGGAGCAAAGCCTCGGTCCCGGACCATGGCACGTAAGAGACCTGGGGCGAGAGAAGCGCCAGCGGGCGGAAGAAATGCTCCTCGGCGGCCACCTGGATAGGGTGGCCGGGGAAGACCCGCCGCAGCCAGAGAAACAGCGGAAAGGAGAGGATCAGGTCGCCCATGCGGCGGCGCTGGAGCACGAGGATGGGCTTCACGGCCGCGCCCCGAAGGTCCGGCGCATGGTCCGCAGCAGGGCGGCCAGACGGTGGTCGTAGGTGTGCTCGGCCAGGACGCGCCGCCGTCCGGCCTCGGCCAGTCGCGCCCGGCCCGCCGGGTCATCCAGCCAACGCCGAATCTGGTCGGACACATCTTCCGGCCTGTCGTACATCGCCATTTCTCGGTTCGGCTCGAAGAGCCGCTCCATCTGGCGGCGGCGGTCCGTGAGCAGGAACGCGCCCGAGGCGGGCACGTCGAAGACCCGTTGGTTCACCGCGCCCTTCATCTGGAGGCTCGTGCAATTGAAGTTGATCGCCGCGCGCGGGTAGAAGCCCGGCAGGTCGTCGTAATAGGACAGCTCGGGATGGTGCCGCCAGCCGCCCGGGGGCAGCAGCTCGAACCAGCCCGGGTCGCCCGCGATGAGCGGTTCGAAAGGCAGCAGCCCGCGCACGCAGGACAGCCGGTAGTCGCGGGTGGAAAGCCAGGTGAGATAGGTCTCGAAGGCCAGCATGCGCACGGGCGAACGCAGGCCCAGGAACAGGGGCCAGAGGTCCGGGAAGCGGTCGCGCAGAAAGCGCGCGGCCGAGGGCTCGTCACTCGCTCCGAAGGCGCGCGCCACTTCCTCGGCCCGGGCCGCCAGTTCCGGCGGCGGGTCCGACGCCGCCAGCCGCCCGGCCACCTTGGCCAGCATGGAGTTGCCCACGAAGGACACCGGCGCGTTCCAGGCGTCGCGACCCGGGGCCCCGGGACGGAAGCGCTCCGGGTCCGCGCCCAGGGGCAGCCAGGAGACGTGCGGGAAACCGAAGCCGCGCAAGGCCTCCACGTTGTCCGCGTCCCAGGTGAACAAGGCCGTGCGCTCCAGGTGGCGTCGGGGGTAAAGCGGCAGGATGAGGAAGGGGTTGTCCACGAACCAGGAGGCCAGGGGCAGGCCGTCGGGCTCCAGGAGGTCCAGGAGCACGCCCTCGCGGTCCACGCCCAGGTGATTCACGGTGAGCAGGAAATCCGGCCGGAATCCGGCCACGGCCTCGCGTACGCGGTCCACGAAGAGATCCCGGTCCATCTCCTTGCCGCCCAAGTCCAGGAGCTGGTGCGGCACGCCCAGGCGGGTCAGGGCCGCGACCACCTCGCCCATGAGAAAATAGAGGCTGGTGAGGAGCAGGACACGGGGCTTGGGGGTGATCTCCGGCGGCTGGACCATGTGCGGCATGTATCGTCCCGGGCCGGGAATGTCCACGCGCGGCACGGAACGGATGCGCGGAATCATCGCGAAAAACGCCGGACGCCCTTGACACGATACTTTTTTTAAAATTATACACACCGTGTGATACGATTTTAATTTTAGTAATATCCAGGGGGTGTTTTTCGAGCACAGGAGGATTCGGCAACCACGTGAATGCTCAGTAAGGAGGAGCGATCATGCTGGAAATGGAAAAGGTCTTGATGAAGGGGACGGCCCCGAAGAACGCCGACCCCAACGCGTTTTCGATGGTCCAGGTGGACGCGGCCAAATGCCAGGCCTGCGGCACCTGCGACGAGGTCTGCCCCACCGGCGCGATTCAGGCCTTCGGCCCGGACGAGAAGCGCAAGGTTCTGGATCCGGCCGTGTGCATCAACTGCGGCCAGTGCCTGGTGAACTGCCCCTACGGCGCCATCTACGAGGAAGTCTCCTTCGTGGACGACGTGTTCAAGGCGCTCCAGGATCCGGACACGGTGGTCGTGTCCATGCCCGCCCCGGCCGTGCGCTACGGCCTCGGCGAGGCCTTCGGCATGCCCGCCGGAACCTACGTGGGCGGCAAGATGCACGCGGCCCTGCGCAAGCTCGGTTTCGACCACGTCTGGGACAACGAGTACACCGCCGACCTGACGATCATGGAAGAGGGCACGGAGTTGATCAACCGCATCAGCAAGCCCGACCACCATTACCCCCTGCCGCAGTTCACGTCCTGCTGCCCGGGCTGGGTGAAGTTCATCGAGAGCTTCTACCCCGAACTGCTGCCGCACCTGTCCACCTGCAAGTCGCCCATCGGGATGCTCGGCTCCCTGTCCAAGACCTACGGCGCACAGCAGACCAAGACCGACGCCAAGAAAATGTACACGGTTTCGATCATGCCCTGCATCGCCAAGAAATATGAGGGATTGCGTCCCGAACTGGCGGCCAGCGGCTACCGCGACATTGACGCCACCATCACCACCCGCGAGCTGGCGTACATGATCAAGAAGGCGGGCATCAACTTCGCCAAGCTCAAGGACGAGGCTCCCGAGCCGGTCCTCGGCGAGTCCACCGGCGCGGCAACCATCTTCGCCACCAGCGGCGGCGTCATGGAGGCGGCCCTGCGCTTGGCTTACGAGGTGCTCTCCGGCGAGAAGCTGAAGAACCCGGACATCAAGGCCGTGCGCGCTCATGAGGGCATCAAGACGGCGGCGGTGAACGTGCCCAAGTTCGGCGAGGTGCGCGTGGCCGTGGCCAGCGGGCTGCAGAACGCGGCCAAGCTCTGTGAGGAAGTCAAGGCGGGCAAGTCCCCGTACCACTTCATCGAGATCATGACCTGCCCCGGCGGCTGCGTGAACGGCGGCGGCCAGCCCCTGGACCCGAATCTCCGCGTGGCCGAGTGCGGGTCCAAGCTGTTCGCGGAACTGAAGACCCGTTTCAGCGGGAAGAACAACGGGTAGGCAGGAGGACGACATGAACAAGACACTGGACATCACCCGCCGGAACTTCCTGAAGTTCGCCGGCGCCACCACGGCCGTGGCCCTGGTGGGCTTCAACTTCGTCAGGGACGCCGCCGCGGCGGCCATGGACTTCGTGGCCAAGCGCCAGACCTCGGTCTACGGCGCGGACGCCAACGCCAAGATATACAAGCTCCGCAAATCCCAGGACAACCCCATGATCCAGAAGATCTACGCCAAGGACGGCTTCCTGGCCGACGGTCCCTGCGGTCACAAGTCCCACGAACTGCTGCACACCCATTATGTGGACCGCAGCGCGGGCGTGAAGGCCGCCAAGGCCAAGGGCATCAAGCTGAAGGTCTAGTCCCCCCGCGAGAAACACCTCCGTGCGGCCTGAGGGAAGGGTTGGTCTGAACCAGAGGGCTGCATTTCTCCCGCCGGGCGGCGTCGTTCATTCCGCGAGGGTGCGCTCGGCTTCCGCCAGATACTCCTCGATCTCCTCCCGCTGCCAGCTCACCACGGGCGGCAGGGACTCCCCCTTGCGCAGATACAGGGCGAAGGCCCGGAAGCATTCCAGGGCCTTGCGCCGGTAAACCGGGTCGCCGGTCTGTTCGTACCTGCCGCGCCAGGCCTTGCCCAGGTTGAAGGAGGCCAGGGGGTAGCCGTTGATGGTCAGGGCGGTCTCGTATTCCTGGATGGCCCAGTCAAGGTCGCCCTTGCGGGCGTAGGCCACGCCGATGTCGTTGTGGGCCTCGGCGCCCTCGGGGGTCCGGTCGCAGCAGGCGATCACCTTGGAATAACTGGCGATGGCCGCGTCCAGCTTGCCCATGGCCAGGTAGCGTTCCCCCTGCTGGATGAGCACGCGGGGCAGCTCCTGGGCCGGGACCGGCCGGACGGCGGACAGGAACAGGAACAGGGCGGCCAGGGTCGGGGCGAGAGTTCGCGGCATGGTTCCTCCACGAAACGCCGCGCTGAACACTCGATCCTGGCGCGGCGGTGTGTATATTTAATTTTTATTGATATGCTTTTCGTGCGAATAATTCAAATAAAAAAGCATTGCGTCAGTGTGGCGGGGTCATGTCCGCTCGGCACAGGAATCACCTCGAGTGAACAATTGGGTTGACGAGATTGAAAAGAGGGGCTACGAGTCTCGTGTCACTATTTTTATTTTAGTAACACGAATGCAGCGCATCGGCCAGCGGCGCGCTTCGCGGAGGTGTCGGCATGGAGGGGAGCACGGAGGGACGGCGGCTGGGACTCGTCGGCATTTCCATTGCCGACCGGCGGTCCTCGGCCTTAAAGGTCAACGAGATATTGGGACGCTATGGCGACATGATCGTGGCCCGCACAGGCCTGCCGTATCAGGAGCGCGGCGTGAGCGTCATCGCGGTGATCATCGACGCCTCGACCAACGATCTGGGGGCCCTGACCGGCAAACTGGGCATGATCCGGGGCGTGCAGGTCAAGTCCTTCTTGTTTTGAGACGAGCCATGAAACGGATACTCTTCACATATACCACGCTTGTTTTCATGGCGGCCCTGGCCGTCTCTCCTTGTTCGGCCCAGGAACGCTCGAACCCCTATGCCTTGGAAGAGGTGACGGTGACGGCCCGGGCCGTGCCCACGCCGATCAGCCGGACGCCGGGCGGAGTGGAGGTCATGGACGCCGAGGAGATCGAGGAGATCCAGCCGGTGAACATCTCGGACATGGCCGCGCGGGCTCCGGGCGTGGACGTCTCGGCCGACTCGCCCTGGGGCGCGGACGTGAGCATCCGGGGCCTGTCCCGGGACTCGGTGGTCTTCCTCATCGACGGCTGCCGGGTGAACACCACCACGGACATCAACGGCCGCTTCGGACTGGTGAACCCGGAGGACGTGGAGCGCATCGAGATATTGAAGGGCCCGGTGAGCACGCTCTACGGCTCGGGCTCCATCGGCGGCGTGGTCAACGTGATCACCAAGAAGGGCCGCTTCGCCGAGGGCGATATCCCGGAATGGCACGGCGGTCTGGCCGGAACCACGGGCTCCAACCCGGTGGGCGCGGGCGGGTACGGCGCGCTTTCCTACAACGCCAAGAACCTCTGGGTCTATGGCTCGGGTTCCTGGCGCGAGTATCAGAGCTTTTACGACGGCGGGGGCGACCTGACGCCCAACAGCCAGTACCGCGACTTCTACGGCAAGGCCGCCACGGGCTACCGTTGGGATTCCGGCGCGGTGACGGAAGTGCAGTTCCAGCGCGTGGAAGGCGAGGACATCGGCGTGCCCGGCGGATCGAGCCCGCCGCTGCCGTCCTCCAGCGCGGCCAAGCTGACCCTGGGCTCCAACGATCGGTCCCTGTTCCAGGCCGTGCATACCATCAAGCCCGAGGACGGGCCGATCAAGGAATCGCGGTTTGAGCTCTACTACCAGCTCATCACCCGCAACCCGCGCATCAACCAGGTGAACGGGGCCATGGCCAAACCCTCGGCGGACCACGAGACCGTGGGCGGCAAGTGGACCAACGTGCTCGGCCTGGGCGATCACACCCTGACCGCCGGACTGGACGCCTGGAACTGGTACATGACCTCCAAGCGCGATCGTTACAACCCGGCGGGCGTGCTCATCGGCACGGACCATCCCACGCCGGACGCGAACCAGTTCTCCGGCGGCCTGTTCCTGGAGGACGACTGGGCCCTGGCCGAGCGCTGGACCCTGAATCTCGGCGGTCGGGGCGACTGGGTTTCCATCTCCAACGCGGGCAACGTCACGGCCAACCAGACCGTGGAGGCGGGGACGCGCGAGGACTTCAGCTGGGGCGGGCACGCCGGCCTGACCTTCCAGGCCACGGAGCGCTGGAGCCTGACCTCCCTGGCGGCGGCCAGCTACCGCACGCCGAACATCCTGGAGCTGTTCAAGGACATCAACCTCACCGGCGGCATCAAGGAGCTGGGCGACCCGGACCTGGACCCCGAACGTTCGTTCTTCTTCGAGCAGGGCTTCCACTACACCGGGCCGACGCTGCGGGCCACGACCTCGTTCTACGCCAACTTCATCGAGGACATGATCAACGCCCAGTACGTCAACGCCACCACCTACCGCATGGCCAACGTGGGCCGGGCCGAGATCTACGGCGTGGAGCAGTCCCTGGAGTGGGATTTCGTCACGGATTGGACCGCCTACGGCAACATCGCCTACGCCGACGGCGAGGACGTGAAGAACGGCCAGCCGCTGCGCAACGTTTCCCCGCTCAACGGCCTGCTGGGCGTGCGCAACCACCTGACCGGGGCCTTCTGGTGGGAGCTGGAGTGCGAGTGGGCCGCGGAGCAGACCCACGTGCCCGACGGGGCCTTGCCCACCGATGCCTGGGAGATCG
>Ga0265295_1001438_pt1 | contig 41861 bp, 44 predicted proteins | sample Munlansysbiofilm_FD_192503 | JGI IMG/M metagenome (GOLD analysis project Ga0265295, IMG submission 192503) | Leachate microbial communities from a municipal landfill in Southern Ontario, Canada - Methane capture system biofilm | ecosystem: Engineered > Solid waste > Landfill > Unclassified ... | reverse complement strand
CATTAGATGTTGGAAATTTAAAATAAGTTTGCGAATAAGATGCACTTGTCATTAGAAGTGTAATCAGAATAATGTTAATTTTCTTCATTGTATGTTGGTTTTTTTAATTTGCCCATAACGTTTGACAATATGGCCTGAAAGGGATTGCGGGCGATTTCCTATCAAGTTACACGAAAAATTGAAGCGGGCTACAACCCTTCGCATACCACGAAAACCCTTTTTGGCTATATTGTGTGTTGTGTGCTGGCTTTTTTTAGATATTGATTATAAATTACTTGAATGAAAAATAGTGCTATTCCAATAAATCCAAATAGTAAAGTAATAATCACTATCAGTGGACTTTTAATCTCATTGAGTTTAAAATCCTTATAAACTAAAATAGCAAAAGATATATTAAATAAAAAACTAATAATCCTTGGAATATAGGATATGTACTCATACATTTTGCCTTGACTCTCAATCATTAATTGAGCCAAATAGTTATGAAAATAATATATCCAAATCAAGTTAATTAAATACGTAATTGATAATAATATAGCGTATTTATAAATCGCTTTTTGAAAATCAAATCTGCTCATATTTATTAATTAAGTTGTTAAGAATCAATATTGAAAAAAAGAATAGTCCAGCTGTTGCAGATATAACTGTAAGAATTGGAATTACAATCCAATTTCGTCCAATTTTATGCAAATCTAACGCTATTATCAATCCAAGAATCATATTAAAAAAATTGGTCTGATACATACCAAATAATGTGGTTTTGGTTTGTGTAAATTCATCTCCAATTATGGTTTGCGTAAATAAATCAGGCACTATTTCATTTAACAGTACTCTTAATATTGCTAATCCAATCACAATTAATAGGTACTTTGTTATAAATCGTTTTATTTCCATGGTTTCATTTTTAATATACGTTTCATTTTGGGTCAAGCTTGCACACAACGGCTGACGCTATGGCAAGTGCGGGAATAGATTGTTGCTCAACTGTCTGCCGGAACAAATGTATATAAAGATTTCAAATGTTTCAACGAACACGCATACCCGCATTTGCTATAGCGTTTGTTGGGCGCTGGTGTTGTTTTTTTTGAGTTTCAAATATCCCCGATCGTGTCGTAAAATGCAGTTTTTGATATTCTATAACTTGTCGAGGTTTAAGAACATTTCACTGCCTACTCGACCTTTAACCAAAATTTCAGCTTGATAAAACATCCTTTGCTCTTCTAACATACTCAAGTATCCATTATTTCCTCGTACTATGTCGAACTGGACACATGATAAATCTTTGTGGGTGCTACCAATCTTCGCTCCATTTCTTAATGCATTTCGGTCAGAAAACAATACGTTCGGCATCAATGCTATTAATGGATTAATTTCGATAACTTTAGGTCTTCCAATTCTGCCACAGGTCATTGCAGTATGCATCATTGGATGGCTTTTCGTGAAGCTAAGTCGTACATATTCATCTAATCCTTGCGATTTATCCATGCTTCGAGAGTCGGAACTTGAAGCATAACGAGGAGAAATACCTCTTCTCTGTAAATCGGCATTTGAATAGATTGCACCGCTTTTTTTGATTGGCTCAATATTTGACTCATCTGTAAAGTGAAACAATGTCGTAATATTATTCTGTTTCAAGATAGTGTATATTTCATTGAAGTCAGTTTTGAAATTATACGAACTCTTGTCCAACTTTGCGTCATGAAGTGATGGGAGTTCCCTTGAATAGGAACTGCCTTCTGGAAAATAGAGTTCTTGAAATATAAGACTGCTTTTTAAAAGGTAATCCTGTGCGTTTTTAAAAGAATCTTGAATATAAATTCTTTTGAACCATTCTTGCTCTGTATGTTCAAGATTATTCTTGATGCAAAAGTTTCTATATTCGGAATCTGAAGCAAATAAATAAACCTTTTCATTTGAATCTTGAAATATGCTCTTAATAAATCGAAATATTAAATATCGTTCATTTTCAATTGGAGAAGGTTTGAATACAAACTCAGGATTCGGTAGTATTCCATATATTGCTAACATACGAGATAATTCTCGTTGATTTGTTTCTTTTATTGAGTCTCCAAAACAAAAGGCACGAGACGATAAAGACATCTCCGTGTAGATATCATCATTAATAGTGAAATATGCGGAAATATACGAACTGATCTCTTTTATGAAAAACGAATGTGTTTTAAACTCGAACTTCTGGCAGGCATTTGTATCAATGCGATTATCTATCATGGTGTTCTAAAATTTATTAATGATTATGACTGCCATTGACCAATTCCTTTCCATGCATATTCTAAAAGCCGAATTGAACCATGATATTTTTTCATAACATCATAATATGCTTCTTGCATATATGCAAATCCCTCTTGACTTACTTCACCTATTTCGTTTATAAGTTTGCCTATTAAAATTACTCTTGGATCTGGATTCCATTGGTTTGTGATTAAGTCTTTTTTGTGAAATGGAGAATGTCCATCTTTTACTGACCATTCTTCTAATATAGAAACGCCTCTATAGCCAACAAATTGACCTGTTGGTTTTGATTTATCCAATGATTCATTACCAATCTCAATCAAAATGTCTGCTACTTTATCTAGCCAAACATCGTCAGTTACCCCTTTTATTAAATGAATTCTGTTTAAAACATCCTGTACTGTCATAATTATTTTGTTTTATATTTAAATGTTGATGAAGGTTTTGAATTTTCTCAATTTAAATTATTAATAATTCTTGTCACATTGCCACAAAAGTAAGACAAACTTTGTTTTATGCAGGTCCTTTACACTTGCGCCCAACGGTTACGTGTATGAGTAGTGGCGGATTACGGGGCACTTTCCTGTCAAGATACGATGAACTTGATGCGAGGTAGAACGCCCGAATACACTACAACCCCCGCCATTACTTATACACGATGTTGGCATTTCGTTGTTTATTTTTTGTCGTTATAAAATCTGTCTCTCAATCTAAAAGTTAAATTATTTATCATTGCTAAATCTGGTTCATTTGGCAATTCTGAATTTTCAAAAGCTAATTCCATTTCCTCCTGTTTGATGTCAGCCATTTTTAATAATTCTTCGTATTCGAATTTACCTGATTTTATTTCAAGTAAAAAATCCCGATTTGGTCTTTTTACATTGACTTTTTTCTCTTTCCCAATTTCGATAGCCATTTCTAAAAGTCTGAATACGTGCATCATGTTTTTAGCATCATAATTTTTCCCATGACTTTTAGTATTTTCATATCTTTCATCGTTTCGTTTATCAACCCAATCCCAATACTCACGATATTCCTTGCAATAGGTCGAGTAACCGTCCCGATTAAAATACAGAAGTGATTCTTGCTTAGTTCCTTTTGGTATTGAACTTAAACAAACATCATTTGAATCTTTCCCTTTTATTATTCCACTGAATCCAAGACCTTCAGAATAGTACAATCCGTAAACATCCTTCATATATGGGATATTCACTAATCCGCAATTTTCTTGATTCCAGCCCTTAATTTCCAAATATTTTTCAAGTGGAATCGCTCCTTGTTCGAAATTAACAAAACAAAATGCCAATACGCTTTTTCGCTCCTTTGCAACAGGATTAACAATCTTCTTTTTTAGTCCTTTCGCTTTTTTAATCTGTGATAGTGCAAATTTTCCGAAAGTATTGCTGCAAAGTTTGGATAAAATCAATTCAGATTTAATTTCAGACAGATAGGGATGCTTATAGATTATTGCATTCTCTGGTGTGTTGAGTAATTCCAATATGTTTGGATTGTTTAGCGAAAGCAACTCCATAAACCGTCCAAGCTCATAAAATACAACATCGTTTGTTTCATTATTCACCTGAGGAATATAGTTCAATCCATAATACTCCGCTTTTGGCAGAATAAAAACTCCTTTAATGTCAGTGTCAGAAGTTGGGGTATCTAATCCGTATGCTTTACTACCACTAATACATTCAAGTATTATTAGTCCACTATTTCGTAAATCGTCAATTGTCATAAGTCACGCCAATGTTTTGAGAAAAAAATCATTCAAATCAGTCATTTTCCCTATTGAAGCTGGCAAACTTTGTGATTCGTTTTCCGCTCTTTCAATACAGGCTTTCATGAATTCTATCAACACAGGCTCTCCTTTATGTCGGTATATTTCGCTAATCGTTGACTTTATTTCAATTAGTTCTCCAATCCTAGTTTTTAAATTTGCAGGCAGGTCCAGTCCATTTAGCATTTTACCAAATTCAATTGGTGGTATTTCCTCCTTTTCTAAAATCCACAAACACGCCACTGACGCACGAAGTGCATAAAAGAATTTTTTAAGTTTATATTCCTCTGTATTTGTTACTTCTTCAAATGCTTTTTTTGCCATGCTCAAATAATGGTGTATTGTGGCAATTCTTGAATAAGTCTTTTGCGCAACTGAATTAATTCCAGTCAGAAACTCTTTGTCAACTTTATAAATTATCGGTGATTGTATTCTTTCGAGCAAAGGGGGATTTGATTTTGCAAGTAACCGAAGGCTTTTTCTTAAATCCCAACCGCTTATATCAATCTCATTGTTCTCAAGGAAATATTCGATTGTATCTTTTTCTTCGGTCAAGCTTAAATACCAATCTTTGTCATGTTTGTAAATAACACGAACATCAAAATCACTGTCAGGTGATGGAAATCCCCATGCTCTCGAACCTGTCTCACAAGCTAGAAGTATTTCAATCCCTTTTTCTTTCTCTAAATCAGATAAATATTTCTTAATTTTTTCTTCCATCAATCGTGTTTAATTATGTGCGGGGTGTCTTTTTACAATGAATGCCAACTTCTTATATCCCCACCTTTTGTGTTCATATCCGACAAATACCTGCGGATATGTACACCTTTTAGGCTTTTATATTTCAAGTTCATCCAGTGGATCTTTTACGTTTTTTAAATTTTTCATGCTTACATGAGTATTCACCCCGTGGGAATACAATGTATTTTTCAACTTCGTTGGATATGGAAAGGAATTCCCAACGGGGTAAATTTCGATTGTACGGCTACTTTAGCGCCCCAACAATTCCTGAATTATCCCTAATCTACTCACTGTCTAATGGGTTGATCAAGGATTCCTCAAAATATGCAGCGTAAAAGTATGGCTCTTTATGGTCGTGTCCAAATATTTATAAAAAAAATCATAGGTATCCGGAACAAATTCCGAATATTATTCTAAATAATTGAAGTTGTGGCTGTGTGGCAAGTAGTTTGATTAGATTAACGCCCATGCGTAATACTACACTTCTTTATTCTTCTCCGGAAACAGCATGGAAGCCAGAATACTCACAATCAAAATACTTACAATTATAATGAGCGAATGCATGGTAGTAAATCCAACCGATTTCAGCCAACTGTGAAACAACATCTTAGCTCCTATAAAGAACAATAGCAGCGCCAGTCCGGGCTTGAGAAATCGGAACATACCAATAACATTTACCACCATAAAGAACATGGCCCTCAACCCAAGTATAGCAAAAATATTAGAGAAAAAGACAATATATGGATCTTTGGTTATGGCAAAAATAGCCGGAATAGAATCTACAGCGAATACAACATCTGAAAATTCAATCACCATTAAAACAATAAACAACGGTGTGATGTATAATTTGCCCTCTTTTCGAACAAAAAAGTGATTTCTCAAAAAACCCTGATGCACTCTAAAATGTCTGGAAGCAAACTTAACCACGGGATGGGTGGCGATATTGATCTGCTCATTGGCATTGCGGCTAACAAACATATGAATAGCCGTATAAATGAGCAGTCCACCAAAAAGATAAAGCACCCAGTTAAACTGCTGAATAAGTGCTGAAGCAGTGAAAATAAAAATGAACCTAAGTACAATGGCTGCAAGAATTCCCCAAAATAAAACCCGTCGATAATACCTGGAATCTACCCCAAAGGCGTAGAATACCATTACAATCACAAAAATATTATCAACTGAAAGCGCCTTCTCTATAAGGTAACCGGTAAGAAACTCCAACCCCAGATTATTTTTATATACCTTAAGGGCTTCGGGATAGGTGAGCCCTGAAATATTGATGGGATGGTCAAACTTATCAATCAGGTGCTGGAGTTGTTCAATAGTGCCTTCATTACCCAGGTGAATCCATTCCCCATGCAACAAAAGCAGGCCATAAAAACCAAAAGAGAGAAATATCCAAATCAGGGTATAAAACAAAGCCTCCTGAAAAGGAACAATATGATCCTTTGGATCAAATACTCCCAAGTCGAGTAAAATAATACCCGCAATAATAACAACAAAAATGGAAAAAAAAATCAGTTCGTGCGGATTCATCAAAGGCGCTTTAACAGGGGCAAAGTTAGTTGAATATTGAACGATTCATTATATTCATATCAACATTATACATCACAAAACCTATCTGCACAACCCAAAACTTCATAATTGCGGTTAGATTAGACGATACGGCATGAATTTATCTGACTATTGACAAAAAATAATTAAAAATACAACGCATTAAAAACTATAAAATATCCTACATTTGACCCTTCCAATCAAACCGCCAATAAACTTAAAAGCTTTTATGATGAGCAGCCTAAATGATCTTCACCCAAACCCCCTTGTACAATACCTGAATAAGCCTGCCGAACTATTTTCCCGCAATGATCTAATCAAATATATTGAAGACCACAATATTGAGATGATAAATTTCAGATATACCGGAGGTGATGGACGATTAAAAACACTGAATTTTGTTATCAGTTCGCGCGAACATCTTCAATCCATTCTCACCACCGGTGAGCGGGTGGATGGTTCGAGTCTGTTTCCTTTCATTCAGGCGGGCTCCAGCGATTTATATGTTGTTCCCCGCTACCGCACTGCTTTTTTAAATCCATTTTCCGAAATCCCGGCCATCGATATACTATGTTCCTATTACAACAAAGATGGTGAACCACTTGAAAGTTCACCAGAGTATATTCTTCGCAAATCAAATGCTGCACTTAAGGAAAAAACAGGCTACGATTTTCATGTGATGGGTGAACTGGAGTTTTACATCATCAGCAATGAAGTGCCTTTATTTGAGGGGGTAGATCAAAAAGGTTATCATGAATCGTATCCTTTTGCCAAATGGGAACAATTACGCACCGAAGCTATGACTGCCATGGCTAAAGCGGGTTGTTTAATCAAATATGGCCATTCGGAAGTAGGAAGTTTCACCCTGGATAGCAAACTGTACGAACAAAACGAGATAGAATTCATGCCTACTCACCTGGAAGCCGCGGCTGATCAGTTGGTGATTGCCAAATGGATACTCAGGGTACTGGCGTATAAGTATGGAGTAACGGTGACTTTTGCACCTAAAATTACCTTAGGTAAAGCAGGAAGCGGGCTACATATTCATACCAAACTCATGAAAAACGGCAACAATGTAATGCTGACTGATGGTAAACTAAGTGAAGCTGCCCGGCGCATCATTGCCGGCTACCTTGATCTGGCTCCATCACTTACTGCTTTTGGGAATACCAATCCTACTTCTTATTTCAGGCTGGTACCGCATCAGGAAGCACCCACCACCATATGCTGGGGTGACAGGAACCGCTCGGTATTGGTAAGGGTACCTCTGGGATGGGCAGGCAACCACAACATGATTTACGACGCCAATCCTCTTGAAACGCCCACTGAAGACGATTTCTCACAATTACAAACGGTTGAATTCCGCTGTCCTGACGGTTCAGCAGACATTTATCTTCTTATGGCCGGATTAACGGTTGCTGCACGTCATGGTCTGGAAATGGCTAATGCCCTTGAAATGGCCAAAGAGACTTACGTGGATGTAAATATTTTTGATGAAAAAAATAAAAAACGTTTAACCGAACTTAATAAACTACCCGTATCTTGCTGGGAATCTGCAGATATGCTTGAGAAACAAGCAGATATTTACATGAAATATAATGTTTTCCCTAAGGATCTGGTTGAGGGAATTACCCGTCGGTTACGCAGCTACAAAGATGAACACCTTCGGGAACAGATAAAAGATAGCAAAGATAAAATTATGCACGTGGTTGAGCAGTATTTTCATTGCGGTTAAAACTTAACGGGTTTTGCGAAAACGGATAAGCTTGCGGCCAAGGTAAACGCGGCGTAACCACAAGGGCAAAATCAGCGCACCAAGCACCAGGTAAGGATAATAAGTCATCAGGCGCCAGAACAGTGCAACGATTGTTGAAAGGTCACCCTGAGGGCCTTTGATAAATTCGCGTAAGAAAATCGGGAAAAAGTATTCGGCAATACCGCTGCCTCCAGGCGTAGGACTAATGAGCATAATTACCCACATCATAAGCTGGCGCGCATAAACAAGCATATTGTCGGCCCATCCCATAGTACCTGCAAAAGCCATAATCAGAAAATTGACCAGCCAGAAACGGGCTGTCCATGAGATTACTGTTGCACCGAAGGCTTTGGCCCAGTATTTAACAGGTTTATCTTTAAGCTCTACCGAAGTTTCAATCACCTGATTTCCCATCATGCGTGCATCGCGCTTAAAACGCTTCAGGAATGGAATATTGGTAAGTTTATCAAGTAACCAGCCAAAGCCTGCGGGATTAATCAACACCCCATAGGCAAGTAACAATGCCAGTATCGAGATAAAGGCATAGCCCATATAGAATATGCCCATAGTTCCAACAGAATATCCAAACATATGAATTTTATTACTTACAATGGCTAGTCGATCAAAACCTGCAATCAGGAATACCAGAGGAAGCATAATCAGATAAAAAAGCTCATCCAATAAAGCGGTAACAATAACAATAGCCGTGCTCCGCCCTGCACCGAGTTTTTCTTTGGCGAGGATAAATATAGCAAAAGCAGATCCTCCAACAACGGATGGGGTTACGCTGGAAGCAAATTCCCACAACATAATTACCTGAAAGGATTTGCGCCAGTTCAGGGCTTTATCGGTTAGCAGGCGTATGCGATAAATATAGCCTACATCGCGTAGAACCAGCATTAGCAATGAGCAAAAAAAATAAAAAGCCGCATTCCAGGTCCAGTTTAGCCCTGAAAGGTTGCCCTTACTAATATCGCGTATTATCATATAAATGATAACAGCCAGGCCGATGGCCACCGGAATTATTATTCTGCGGAAAGCAAAAATATTAAGGATTTTTCGCTGGGTGCTTGACATATACTCCGACTGCTTGTATTACTAAACCTTCAAAGATAAAAGATGTTTTTATTTCTTAACATTAAACTTTCTAATAAATTGCCTTAGCATGCCATTGTGTCACATAAAAGAAAAATACTATGTCACATTGACTTTTTTCGCATCTGCTTTATCATTGGAACACCTTTTGAAAAGGAGGGGTTAAATCTTAAAAACACAACGATATGACTTTTGTTAAAATTCAGGAGCCTATGCATGCTCAAGCTTTTGGTCAATTATTTAATCGTTACTCAACCAACGATAAGGCTACAGTTTTGACCAATATATTTACCGATGAATTAGCCTTTAACCTTGAACTTGCCATACCCGGATATGTGCGCGAGGATTTCAACATTTCTGTAGAAGATCAGCTTTTGGTTATTAAAGCTGAAGCTAAAGAACAAGAAGTGAAGGACGAAAAATACCTGAGAAAGGAATTTTCGGCCAGTGGATTTCAACGCAAATATGCATTACCCAAAAAGGTAGATGCAGAGGGTATAAGTGCAGGTTATACCAATGGCGTACTTTCTATAAAATTACCTTTCAAACAGGAAGTTTTGATAAAGCGTGAAATTAGCATTGCATAACCTGCAACAACGTGTATTAATGCCGCAGCACATCAATGTTGCGGCATTTTTTTTTAAAGCAGCAACAATTAAAACAAGTGCCTGAAAGGCAACAGCAGCCAACCTATGGCTTTTTCAAGTAATGGTCGCTTTAGCCAGGCCCCATAATTAAAAGGCACACAGTTTTTTTTGGTTTCTTCGATGTGGCTTCGTAATTGTGCAATCACCTCAGGATGGCGGCCAAACAATACTATCTCAAATTGATACCGGAAACTGCGGTAATCAAAATTAGAGCTTCCAATGCCGAAAACTTCATCATCAACCATAAAAATTTTTGAATGCAAATTGGTGGGCGTATAATAATGAATATGAATATTATTGGTAAAAAAATAGCCCATATATTTTGCCCTAATCAGGTCAACTGCCCGCACGTCAGAATGTAGGGGAAGCATAACATTAACTTTAACGCCCCTGCTGGTTGCCTGGCTCAGCGCCCGCCTCAGCTTATAACCGGGTAAAAAATAAGGGGTTTCAATAACAACTTCATATTTGGCTTTTTGTATAAATTTCTCAAAATGCTTTTTTACCTGTTGTCTGTAAATAGACGGAAGGTCTTGAACGATCTCAAAATCCTGAAAATAAATCGCTTTTTTATAGGAGAATTTATTAAAAATATATTGACTGTATAACTTGAAACTCGCTAAAAAAACCCTTCTGAAAAGGGGAACAACCGGCCCCTCCATTCTAAGCTGACTTTCACGCCAATCGAGCGAGTAGTCAGTAATATTGGGAGAACCAAGATAGACTACCTTATCGTCTATAATCAATAATTTACGATGGTTTCGGCGATGATTCTTAGTGAAGAAATCTATAAAAAACCGAATCTTTTTAAAATACCTGACCTCCCCCCCGTAACTTCGTAAAAGATTAAAATTCGCTTGCGGAATTACGGTACCCCAGTCGTCCAGGAGAACTTTAACCCTGACTCCAGCCTTACCCCTTTCGGCAATTGCATCAAGGTATTGCATACCCAATGGATCATTGCCCAAGCGGTAAAATTCCATATAAATGTACTCTCTGGCTGAAGCGATATCAGCAAGCATGGCCGGATGAAAATCCCGCGGATTACTGTAAAGCTTGAAATGAATACGGGCATCTTGTTCCATAACCCCTGGGAAATTTTTCAATCAGGACAAAGTTATGAAAAGTGGCTCATTAAACAGTGAATAATGCGAATATTACCGCGTGGAGGAATTCATTCTGCTGTATGGCAGGAAAGCTGAGCTATCGCGTTTATTGAAACAATTCAGATGCTGCTGATAGAGCATGCCAAGATCCTCTTTGCTCATACCGGAAAAATAAAAATAACAGTACTTTAGATCTTGCCTGCGACTCAACTGACAGCAGGGCCAATCAGGCATTCGATTACCTGCCGGACAACACCTCACAAGTCCCATCATCCTCAACAGCATCTCACTCTTATCCATAGTCTGAACTTTATTCAAAAGTAATACACAAAAGCGCCATTTTCAACCGGGAACAATCAAACGTCCGCAGCGAATGATCATGCGTCCACCTTTTGAAGTAAATCCGCAGCTCACATATCTCTGATTACCCGGATGAGTTCATCACGTTTTCGATAAGCCACAGTGATTTCTGTATCGTCTTTCAGTACAGCAATGAATTCATCTTTTTTAAATTTTTTCAGATATTTCAGGTTAATGAAATGAGATTGATGTACCCTGAAAAATCCATTTTCTTCAAGTTGTTCGGCAAACTCACTCAGTGACTTTGATATCATAATACGCTCCCCGCTTTTAAGAATAAAAATAGAATAGTTGCGATCGGATTCGCAACGTATAATATCATCATAATCAAGAATATGGAAGGCATCAAATGTTCTTAATATAAATTTTTTAGCTTCTGTTTCCTGGGGTTTCATGTAAGCATCGAGCATGGACCTCAAATTATCATTGAGGTTGGTGATTTCAATTTCACGCCCGGCTTTCTCCACTGCTGCCCGAAGTTCTTCCGGATCTACCGGTTTGGTTATATAATCAATGGCATTAAACTTAAATGCCTTGATTGCATATTCTTCATAAGCCGTAATGAATATAACCTTGAAAGAAACAGGCATAAGCTGGCGCACCAGTTCAAAGCCGGAACCGTCAGGCATTCTGATATCGAGAAAAACCAAATCAGGTTTCAACTGCTTGATTATTTTAACTCCGGAACGTACATCCTGTGCTTCGCCAACAATTTCAATATCAACACAATAGAGGGAAATCATATCACGAAGAGTTTCCCTCGACATAAACTCATCATCGACAATTACAGTTCGTATCATAGCAAATCAATTGGAATCTACAGCCCGGCTTATACCTGTTTGCATGTTGTAAATATAGAAAAAAATTGATTGCCCATAAATATTATTTCTCCTGGTGCAAATACTTCCGTCACTAATACAGATGACTTTCAGGGAACTGTAGCCTTAAAAACTGAAAATAAAAAACGCCGGAAACCGTGAAAAGTCCGCCAGACCAACTTTAAAACGAGCTAATGTATTTTTAAAGGTTACTTTTGGCTTTCATTTAGATTAATAGAATAACAACGTATAACGTTGAAATTTGTAGATTTGCTAAAAAAAAGAGCATGCTAAAATCCATGACCGGCTATGGACGCGGGACTGCCCAACTCAACAGCAAAAAGGTAACTATCGAAATAAAGTCATTAAACGGCAAACAGTTGGATATTAACCTTCGTATGCCTGCTTTTTTGCGTGAAAAGGAATCTGAAATCAGAGCAATGCTTGCTGCGGTAGTGGAAAGAGGAAAAACGGATATTATGCTGAGTACGGAAAGCATCGCAGATGAACCCGCACATGGCATAAATACGGCCCTGGTAACTAATTACTACAATACTTTAAAGTCGCTGGCCGATCAGCTTGGAGCAAAGGACAGCAACCTTCTTTCGGTGGTAATGCAGTTTCCTGAAGTGTTGAATCAAGGCAATGGCGAACTGAGTGATGAGGAATGGGACTTATTGCGCAATGCGATTGGCCATGCGTTAAAACAGCTCGATGATTTCCGGCTGCATGAAGGTGCGCTGCTGCAGCAGGATTTTGAACAACGCATAGGCCAGATATTAGTTCTATTGGATGAGGTAGGGCCTTTTGAGCAACAGCGCATACTGAATATACGTGAAAAAATGAACCTGAGTTTTAACGATTACCTAAAAGGAGGCAATCTCGATCAAAACCGTTTTGAGCAGGAAATGATTTATTATCTGGAGCGGCTGGACATTACTGAAGAAAAAGTGAGATTACGCAAGCATTGCGATTATTTTATGGCTACCCTTTCCGAACCACTTTCTTCGGGCAGGAAGCTCTCATTCATTGTTCAGGAGATCGGCAGGGAGATCAACACCCTTGGATCTAAAGCTAACGATGCTGCTATTCAAACGCTGGTGGTAGAAATGAAGGATGAACTGGAGAAAATAAAGGAACAATTGGCCAATATTTTATAATTTAATACATGAATTCAACTGAAACTGAAGGTATGCTGGTGATTGTTTCTGCCCCTTCAGGTGCCGGCAAAACCACCATAGTAAAACACCTGCTGATGTCAGGACTAAATCTTGGTTTTTCAGTTTCGGTTACCAACCGGGCCAAACGGATAAACGAAATGGAAGGGCGTGACTACTATTTTGTTAATACAGATGCATTTAATCAACACATTTCCAGGAACGAACTACTTGAATGGCAGGAAGTTTATCCCGGAAGTTTTTACGGCACATTAAAAAATGAGGTCGATCGTTTGCTTGCCCTTAAAAAAAACATTATATTTGACGTGGATGTTGTGGGAGGTATAAACATCAAGAAAACGTACAAAGATTGTGCATTGGCCATTTTCATTCGTCCACCTTCTCTGGAAGTATTGGCTCAACGATTACGTAATCGCAATACCGATTCGGAAGAAATTATAGCCCTTCGCCTCTCTAAAGCAAGTTGGGAGATGGAATTTGCCAAGAAATTTGATGTTATCATTATAAATGATGATTTAGAGAAAGCCAAAGCCGAAGCAAAAGCCAGGGTTGAAGACTTTCTTTTGAAAAAGTAAGACCTATGCAAAGATCAGATGTGGCACTTATGTACGCTGATATTCGGGGATACTCCCGTTTGCTTGAGCTCAACGAATCGGAAGCACTTGAGATTCTTAATGCCCATCAAAGCATATCGGAACAGGTCATTAGTGAATATCACGGGAATCTGGTAAAACGCCTCGATGACTCTTTGATTGCTTCTTTCGTTTCGCCAAATGACGCCTACCTGTGTGCACTTGACTTTCTGCATCGCATCAAAGAATTCAACCTCGACAAACAAAAGCCCAGGCGATTGCTGGTTAGCATCGGCCTGCACAAGGGTAAAGCTGACGTGCGGAATGGCCTTGTTACCGGCGACCAGGTGAATGTAGTAGCCAGGCTTCAGAACATGGCAGAACCGGGGAGCATTTGCTTATCGAATCCCATGTATGCTTCCATGAGTAAAATGCTTGACATTAAGGTAATTGAATATCGTGATGTGGAAATAGAAAATCTGCCGGGGAGCCACAATGTGTATAAAACACTTTCCATTTACCGCGATGAATTTAAAACTAAACGGCCTGCCGTACATCTAAAGTCAGATTATCATTACCGGATTAAAGAAATTCAGCATGTGAAAGGCAATGGCGTTTCTTTTTTATCGACGGGTATCTATGCCATGCTTACCTTATCAATATTGTTTGTTATGGTAGCCGCATTACTATCGCAACGATCGCAGATTACTTTTAGTGAGCTGCTCGGTAGCTGGCTGAATACGCCGGCACCCTATCTCATTTTGATCCCCCTGTCGGTATTGATATCCATGCTATATACCCGAAGAAAGATGCGGGCAGTATTTGATGATGTAAAAGAAGTTGACCGGATTCTGTCTTACATCATGTCTCAACTCGGCTATCGTCATCCGGTGCATGCCCGGGGGTTCATGCTCTTTAAACCCCAGCCTTCAAATTTCTTCATTCTGGGTATGCGTAAATTCAGGGCCAGAGTAGATGGCAATACGCTTATTTTGCAAGGTCCATATTTGTATATGATCAGGCTGCTCAAAATGTTAAAAAAATATGAACAGTCCGGAACCTAGCTTCACTATGCAACCTACCGGATTGTTTTTCGGATCTTTTAATCCCATTCACCTGGGACATTTGTGTATAGCCGAATACATGCTTAACTGGGGAGGATTAACGGAGGTGTGGTTTATGGTATCTCCTCAAAATCCGCTAAAAAATAAACAAAGCCTGCTTTCTGCCGCCAACCGTCTGGATATGGTAAAGGAAGCCATAAAAGATGACCTTCGTTTTCAGGCCAATGACATTGAATTTTATCTTCCCCAACCCTCTTATACTATTGACACTTTGACGCGACTGAGTGAGCAATATCCCAACCGTAAATTCATCCTGATTGCAGGTACGGACATACTGCCCACCTTGCACAAGTGGAAGAATTATCAAATATTACTCGACGATTACCGCTTTTTAATCTTTCCGCGGCATGGCAGTGATGATCACCCCCTATTACAACATCCATCCATCACCCTGTTAGATGCCCCGCGCATAGAAATCTCAGCCACCTTTATCCGGCGTTCCATCAGGGAAGGGAAAACAGTAAAATATTTTCTGCCAGCCGGAGTTTACCGACTTATCGAGAAATGGGGATTTTACCTATAGCAGGTTAATCTTTTAGTTCCGCTGTATTGCCGGAAATGAATACAGGTTTATTCCTTCTGAAAAAATCCCGCACTGCAGGAAAGATATTTCCAGGTGCTTCCAGAAAACCCATATGTCCAACATCATGAAGCAATAAGGTTTCAGCATGTTTACATAGCATGGCCTGAGCCATTACCTTATTGTATGGCATTCGGGAATCTTCACGGCCTATAACAAAATATACCGGAATGTTTGTTTGGGTTAGGAACTCAATGGCTCCCCTGCGTTGCTTCATGCCTTCCAAAGCAGCAACAATGGCTTTGGGAGAGGTAGAGGCTGCCCGATTGCGTAATTTTTCAATGGCAGGTGCAAGAATTTCGCGATTAGATTCAGCAAAAAGCTCCCCCACAAACTGATGGATAAAACCACTGTGATTGAGTTTTACGATGCTGATGGTTCGATCGCGGTTCTCGCGGGCTTTTTCATCATCGGGAGCAGCATGAGAATGAAAGAGCACCAGTCCGCTCACTTTGAGGGGAAAACGTGCAGCCAGTTCAAGGGCAACATATCCTCCCATGCTATGACCACATATCAGGAAGGAATCAATGCTCAAAAAATTGCACACGTCCATTATGGCATCAGCCATCATTGGAATGGTGTGCGTTTCGCCCATAATGCCTGAACGCCCGTGACCCGGCAAATCAATGGATACTACGGTAAATTCACTGCTGAGCATTTCGGTAAACTCTTTCCAGATTTCAAGCGATTCAAGAAATCCATGAATCAGCACCACTGCCGGTCCATCGCCGGTTGCCTGGTAATTGATGGGTACATTATTGTAGAATAAAGTATCGGCTACATTCATGGTCATATGGTTTAATTACTAAGACAAAAAAATAAGCCCTGAAACAGATTGTTTCTGATGCATCTGACTTGCAGGGCTTTTATAATTGAATGATGATCGGTTAGCGGGCCATTATCTGTTCAATTTCAGCCACTGTTTTTGGAATGGGCTTACCGAGCACGCGATGTCCGGTTTCGGTTACCAGCACATCATCTTCAATCCGAATGCCGCCAAAGTCTTTATACGATTCTAGTTTATTGTAATTGATGAATTCGGTAAATTTCCCTTCGGCTTTCCACTGATCTATAAGTGCTGGAATAAAGTATATGCCCGGCTCAACGGTAAGCACAAATCCCGGTTGCAGTTTTCGTCCCAGGCGCAGAAAGGCAGTTCCAAATTGTTCAGAACGAACAATTTCATCATCGTAACCAACATAATTTTCGCCCAGACCTTCCAGATCATGCACATCCATGCCCATCATATGGCCGAGGCCGTGAGGGAAAAACAATGCATGCGCACCCTGCTTTACCGCTTCGTCCACATCCCCTTTCATAAGTCCGGCCTGTTTCAGCCCATTGGCGATAACCTTTGCGGCAAGTAAATGGATTTCACGGTAAGGAATGCCTGGTTTTATCGCGGCAATGGCATCCACATTGGCCTTCAAAACAATTTCATAAATCTCTTTCTGACGGGGATTAAACTTACCTCCAACAGGCACCGTACGGGTAATGTCGCTGGCGTAAAGCGTTTCTTCTGATTCACAACCTGCATCGACTACCATCATGCGACCTTCAGTAAGAATATTCCCATGATTATGGTTGTGCAATGTTTGCCCGTCCATGCTCAGGATTACCGGAAAGGAAACCGGACCGGCTTTGGCCAGCGCAATGCCTTCGATGGTACCGGCAATTTCTTGCTCCCGGATACCGGGATGAGCCATTTTCATAGCGGTGGTGTGCATGATGCCGGCCACATCGACCATTTTTTCTATTTCGGTAATCTCTTCATCCTTTTTAATCGATCTGAGCTTTATCACTCCTTTTATCAATTCAAGGGAAGCAGCAGCTTTCAATTCAGCAGGCGAAATGCCAAGTATTTCCGAAAGCATAATTTTAGTTTCAGCACGATAGGGCGGCAAAAAATGAACCTGACACTTTTCTTCAAGCGCATCCTTAATCATTCCGGCGAAATCACTCAAGGGGGATGTTAAATCTATACCAGCAAGTTTACCGCGATCAGCAATCGTTGGCTGGGGGCCCATCCAGATAATGTCGTCCATGTCCACATCATTACCAAACAAATAATCCTTGCCATTATCCAGGTTGATAATACCAGCCAGTCCGGGTTGATTGATCCCGAAAAAATAGCTAAAGGCGCTGTCCTGTCTGTAATGATAAGTATTTGCGGGATAATTGAATGCGGCTTCAACATTTCCGGGCAATATGATAATGCCACTTTTAACTTCATACCTCAGCGCATGACGGCGATGGGCGTAAATTTCAGGTTTAAACATATGATTGGTTTTAAATTGATCAGTATAATACTAAATTACCCATTTAAACAAACGGGAATTACAAAAGTATGAAAAATTGTTGGAGAAATTTATAGCCAATAAAGGTTTGTCCATGCAGGATTGGCAAAATCAGCCTCTGCCAATCGAATAAAAACAGTGTGAAGAACTACTCATCAGTCCGCTGTGATTAATGCTACCGATGCAGTTCCAAAAAGGTTTTCCGAAAGAAAATAAATAAATAAAAACGAAATGACACGCGAACCGGTCTTCAGATAAGAAACAATATCTCAACTATTTCTTACTCTTTTCTCAATGTTGCTTGTGGAATATCCCGGCAAAAATGAAATGGTTTCCACCTTACCTCCTTTGGCCATTATGATGTCGTAACCTATAATATCTTCGGGCTCATAATCAGCTCCTTTAACCAGTATGTCGGGTTGAATTTGTTGAATGAGTTCATAAGGTGTTTCTTCATCAAACAGGATAATTGCATCCACAAAAAAGAAAGACGCGAGGATCATGGCACGTGAATGCTCATCGTTGATGGGACGGCCGGGGCCTTTCAGCTTTCGGGTTGAAGTATCGGTATTGAGACCAATTATCAGAATATCACCCAAATCGGCGGCTTTAGCCAGGTAATCGATGTGTCCCAAATGAATGAGGTCGAAACAACCATTGGTAAAAACGATGCGTTTGTCCTTAAACCTCCAATAGGCCAGCGTTTGGTCAATCTGAGACCGGGACAATATTTTCCGATGAATGATCTCCGGATTTGTCATGATTTGATCGGTTATAGATGGGTAGTAAAACGAGTGAAAAGATTCCTGCAATCACTATCATGATTGTTTGTGAGGCCCAGATAAGCCATCCCAGGGCATACCCTTTGGTTTCGGGAACATTCCATAAAAACAATGTTTCGGCTACAATGGCAGGATAAATGCCGATGCCGCCCTGCACAACCATTATTCCGATAGAGCCAAACACCAGCACTGCAAGTCCGGCATCCAGTCCCAATCCGGAAGTTTCGCTCAGGCTAAAAAAGACCACATAGGCCATCAACAGGTACAATAACCAGATGATGAGTGTATATATTATGAATAGCAGCGGTTTTCTGATTCGTACCAACGAGCGCATTCCTTCAAGGAAGCCCAGCATTAGCTGATAAATTTTTTGATAAAGTCTTGTATTTCTGAACCGACGATGGACCAACCATACAGAAAGTAAACCTCCAATGATTAAGCCGATAAGCAAATAGGTAAGATAACCACTACCCACCAGTTCAAACGCGAATTTACGCTGAATCGGGGCGTAAATTTTTTGATTGATATAAATTTGAATTTTACCGGATTGAGTAAAAATCATTATAAAAAAGAGCAAAACAAAAGTGAGCATATCAATCACTCTTTCGGTGATGACGGTTCCAAACGACTTATTGAAAGGTATTTTCTCGTAACGGGAGAGTATGCCACACCGACTTACCTCACCCAGACGGGGCAGGGCCATATTAGCGAGATAGCCAATCATTACCGCCATAAAAACATTGATACCGCGGGGGGTATAACCTAACGGCTCGATCAAAATTTTCCAGCGCGCCGCCCGGGCCATGTGGCTAAGAATTCCTAAAACAAAAGCAACAAGTAACCAGGAATAATTGGCCAGTTTAAATGATTGAAAAATTTCCTGTTTTTGCTGGTCAGAGAGGTTGCGCATGAATAGCCAGATAAAAAACAGCCCTATCCCCATGAATAGGCTAAAACGCAATGCATTAAGCAGTTTTTTCTTCACAGCAGGCTAAACAATGTGGTTATTGGCGTCGGGAAACACGATGTCGGGTTGAAAATTCTTCGCTTCTTCGGGTGTCATGTGCGCAAAAGCGGCAATAATAACCAGGTCGCCAGGCTGAGCTTTCCGTGCGGCTGCTCCATTGAGGGAAACCATTCCACTTCCACGGAAGCCCTTAATAACGTAAGTTTCCAGACGCTCTCCATTATTGATGTTCAGCACCTGAACCCTTTCAAACTCAACCAGGCCGGCAGCTTCCATCAGGTCTTCATCAATGCCAATGCTGCCAATATAATGCAGATTGGCCTCAGTAATGGTAGCCCGGTGAATCTTCGACTTAAGGATTTCTATGGTCATAGCAGCGACAAAAATACTAAATTAATCTGATGTTATCTATCAATCGAATTTCACCGGCAAATACGGCAATAAAACCATAACTTTCCGGATGAAGTTCTCCTTTAATGGGTTGCAGATCATTTGCCCCGGCAATAGAAAAGTATTCTAGCTTAAGTAAGGGGTGTGCGATGAACTGATTTTTTACATATTCAATAATCCTGCCAGAATCTGAATCCTGAGCCATCGTCCGGGCTTTCAAAAGCGTCTGGTAGATAAATGGTGCCGCCTTACGCATCTCGGGAGTAAGCCGCTCGTTGCGTGAGCTTCGCGCCAGGCCATCATCCTCCCGGCTAATCGGACAGGGCACGATGTTTATATCCAACTTTTCTAAGTCAACAAGAGCATGGATAATTTGCAGTTGCTGAAAATCCTTCTCCCCGAAATAAGCCCGGTGCGGAAGTACAATATCAAATAATTTATTCACTACAATGGCTACACCGTCGAAATGCCCGGGGCGAAATGCGCCTTCCATCACGGTTGCCAAATCTCCAAAATCGTAGTGTTTATTTACCTTTTCAGGATACATTTCGGCTTCGGAAGGATTGAAAACCACATCACAGCCTGCAGCTTTAAGCAGTTCAAGGTCTGCGTTGAGATTCTGGGGATATTTCTCCAGATCCTGAGGATTGTTGAACTGAATCGGGTTCACAAAAATACTCACCACAACAATGTCGTTCTCCTGCCGGGCACGCTCCACCAGAGAAATATGTCCGGGATGCAAGGCTCCCATGGTGGGCACAAACCCTATGAATTTTCCTTCGATTCTTGCCTTTTCACTGTAATTACGTGTTTCAGCAATGGTATTGAATACCTGCATGATTAATGTTTATCAGATTAGTATTTAGTTTTAGTTAGTGGATGGAAGCGGGACCAAGCAGTATGTTCAGCAGATCGTGCTCAAGGGTGGTCGAAGGTGATTCGACGATGCGTCCTGTTTCCTCACCATCGCGGGAAAAGATAAAGGTTGGGACCAGGTGAATAGCAAAATCACCCAGACAGAAGTTGTCGGCTTTCTTCTCACGATTCACGCCCACCACAAATACCTGCCCGGCTGGGTACCCTATGGCATCCATTACCTTATAAAAATGGGGCACCTGCTCCCGGCTATCACTACACCAGGTACCCATTACAATAAAAACATGGGGGAAGTCAGCATTAAGCGACTTTATTTCAGCAATCACTTCAGGTTGTGGCTGATAGGCATCGTACTCATTGCTGAACCATGAACCCAAACCCTCCATACCTTTACGGCTGACTTCACCGACGAGCATGGTGTTACCGGTTTTTTCATCCATCATCTGATGATTGACATCCTGAGCCAGGGCAATTATTGAAGTTGACAGCATGAGCACCACAAAAAAAAGTCTTTTCATAAAGCAGGAGATTATCAGCATACAGGCTGCAATTAATATTTCGCAAACAGCGTCTGCAAAAATACAAATGCATTTGGCTTAATGAACAACTGAGCGGAAATAATGATTTTCTTAGTAATTGAAAAGTCTGTTTCCACTTTAGAAACCTAAACAGGAAGAATGTAAAATATCCGAACTGACAGATACAATTATGGACCTGCATATCTGCATATAGCAGCCTATTAATACAGGCAAAGGATAACATTCTCATTTAAAGCCTTACACACTTTTCTATACACCCTCTCAATAAATCCCGTTCGTCTTAGGCGGGCGGACAGGCAACAGCTCAACAGTAAATCACCCTTTCAACCCTCTAATTGATTGCCATTGAACAAATTCAGGTAATCAAGGTTAGAAGCAAAGTCGGAATGAATTAAATTTAGCATCAGGAAGCAAAGTATCTAACAATTTGGTTATCAATGATTATTCAATTTTATGTTGCTTTAGTCAATGATGAACTTTATCTTTGCATACTAAAACAACAAAACAGCACTATCAGATAAACGACGAAAAAATGGGAAAAATTGGAATTTTTTACGGGGGTAGCCTTAAAGGCAGTACGCACAAAGTTGCCGATAATATTGGTAAAAACTTCGGGAAAGAAAAAGTTGATATATACAATGTGAATAAAGCCACGCGCGAAGACCTTGAGAAATATGATTTTCTTATCCTTGGCACTTCTGCCTGGGGTATTGGCGAAATGCATCAGGACTGGGAGCGCTTTATTGATATATTGGTTGACGCAGACCTGAAAGAAAAGAAAATTGCTATTTTCGGACTCGGCGATCAAATTGAGTATCCCGAGAGTTTTGTGGATGGAATGGGGACCGTATTTTGCCGTTTGCCATATAAAGACAATGTAGTTGGCTTCTGGTCCACTAAAGGCTACTCATATTATTATTCTTCCGCAGAAAAGGATGGAAACTTTGTTGGGCTTGCCCTTGACGAAGACAGCCAACCGGAACTTACCGAAGAGCGGATTGGCAAGTGGGTAAAACAACTCATCGGAGAATTTAAGCTAAACTAATTTTTAAGGTTTAACGTAATTTATTTTAAAGCCCCTGGCCATTGCCCGGGGCTTTTTTAACCAAAGTAAAGGCAATGTATTTCCATCCTTTTGTTATTTTTGCATATGCAATTTTTAAAATTTCCGCTATTCCCATTGAGATTTACTGTACTTCATGTAAAGCTGTGAAGAAACAAACAATCGTTCAGTTATAAAATAGCCTAAACTGTGGTTGACATCCTAACCCGCGAAGTAGCGTGGAAATTTATAAAGTTTGGTATCGTCGGGTTTTCGGGCGTTCTGGTTGATTTTGGATTTACCTATATCAGTAAAGAATGGCTTAAAATTCAAAAATACATTGCCAATGCCATTGGTTTTACCCTGGCAGCAAGCAGCAATTATTTTCTGAATCGCTGGTGGACTTTTCACAGCCAAAACCCTGAAATAGCGATAGAATACGGCCGCTTTCTGTTTATCTCCCTTATCGGACTGGGAATTAATACACTTGTATTGTGGTTACTTGTTTCGAGAGGGAAATACAATTTTTATCTGGCCAAGCTGTTTGCCATTGCGGTGGTCACCATTTGGAATTTTATTGCTAACCTGAATTATACCTTTGTATAATCACTGTTCTGACTGACCCCATATATTATTCCCATCAATGGGTTTTAGTCATGCTTTCGGGAATGGCCAGAATGAAATCAGCTTTATTTTTATTTTCAGCAGAAAGCGTATCAATATCGGCCTGCTCACAACTGTTTATGGTCACAATTTTTAATTCAGGTGCTGCCTGTTTCAGATACCAGTTGATTCCTTCAAAATTATCAGAATGGTAAGTTCCCTGGAAGTGCAGAAACGTTTGGCCGGGCTTAAGGTTTTTAAGGATAAAATAAGCCATAGTAGCATCTTTAATTGCCTGGGCACGGGGCAGATTTTCATTTACATGCCCGCCGGCACCACCCATCATTTCCATCATGCCTTTATAACCCGGCAACTGTGCATCGTAAGGAATGGGCAGTGGCGCAATATATTGTTTCGCTTCAGGGCTAAGGGCGGTAAGACCATCAAAGCCTTCCCGGTTAACCAGTGAAGCATAGCGCCTTGGAATATTGGTGGCAATAAAGCGCAGACTACTGTCGCGCGCAAAAGCAAGCAGTGGCTTATAGTCTGTTTTATAATTGGGCCAGAGCTTGGCCTCAGCTTCAAAATTTCTCTCAGCCACCTTTCCCGAAAGGTATTCATCCAGTAAAACCCCATTATCAGCTTCAAACATTTCGGCACCCAACACCAACTGCTGTTTTTTTTCAGCGTATAAACTTCGCGTAAGTTCAAGCTGAAGCCAATGGCTGATGGGATTATTATGTAACTCACCAAAAAGCACCACATCGGCTTTCGCCGCAGCTTTAACGAGCTGGCCAAAGTCAGTGACCTTTCCTTTTTGAGTAAACAGCTTATAAGCAGGTTTATCGCCACGCATAGCAACAAACACAATAAATGTGAGCAAAAACAAAATGTTTTTTTTCATTTCAGGGATGATATTTAAGATTTCCGGCAGTAAACGAAAGGGGCAACAAATCACTTACACTTTCTACGACAATTGCTTTTCCAGTTTCGCCGGTAAAGATAACGCGGATATTTTTCTGCTGAAGGTTTTCATATTCCATAAGCACCTGCCGACAGGCACCGCATGGTGAAACAGGATCGGCAATTTCACCTCCGGGGGTTTGTATGGTAACAGCTATGGCTTCAATTTTCTGATCAGGAAACTCCGACATGGCCGCAAACACAGCTACCCTTTCGGCACATAAGCCTGAAGGATAAGCGGCATTTTCCTGATTATTTCCGGTTACCACCTTTCCATTGGCCAGTTGGACGGCAGCCCCTACTTTAAAACCAGAATAAGGTGCATATGCCCTTGAAGCTGCATTTATAGCATTGTTAAGCAAGGCCTGATCGGGTCCGTCCAATTCGTTAAAATGGTCGGCGTAACTTAAACGCAATATTATTGATTTTTGCTCCATAAAGTCAGGATTTGGCCAATAAAGATACAATATTTATTGTGAACTACTGATTTGACGAAAGGTTTATCCCGATGGATGATTTTTACGTCCAAAGAGCAGAAAGGCATTGAAGAAGGCAAAAAATGTTGCACCAGCCTGAGTTTCAAGGGTATCTTCCGTAAGCATCGACATAAAAACGATTACAAAAAAAACAAGATAAAGGTAGTCGTTGAATTTTCCCAGTTTTATGCCCGGATAAATCAGTGTAAACAAAAACCAGATGAAACCCAACAATCCAAATGAGATGGAGATGGCCAGGAACTGATTGTGAGCCCTGTTCCTGAATGGTTGTTCGAGGCGTGAATCCATTTCATTGTATGCCCGATCAAATGCTTTTTTAATGTCCCCTGTACCCACTCCGGTAAGCCAGTTTTGTTTTATAATCCAGGCCGAGGTCTTCCAGTATTCTACACGTTGCATCAACGAAGAGGCATTTGGATCGCCATGCCTGATATAATTCTGGTAGCCCATGGCCATTTGTTCAAGCCTGGGCTTAAGGTTAAAGGTTTTTAGATACTCCGCATTAGCTATACCATTTTCAATATTCAGAATTTCCTCCTTGCTCAACTGTCGCAATGCCATGGCATCCTTTCGCAAGCCTTTGGAGTTTAGAAATCTGATTAAAGTATATTTGAGCAGTTGACCTTTCTGATCGAGGCTATCATAAGGGATATTACTGATCTCATTCCAGGTATAGCGCATTTCCGTTTCACACAAATACAATCCTACATACTGCCCGTTCTCAATTCCATAGGTAATTGTATCGTGTATATAAGGTACACCAAATTGAGTATGGCTGTCCAATTTGGCAAAATCAACAGAAGTGGGGTTGGTATAGGCTTCAAGTGCAGTTTTAAGGGTAAACAATCCGGCAACCAGGCCAACAATAATAGAAATAAAAATGAGGGTACGCAGAAATACACTCCTTATTTTCATTACCAGCCTAATCAAAAATACAAGACCCAGCAGGAGGGTAATGATAATGCCCGTAAACGATTCAAGGATAAGCAAAAAGACCAGGAACCAGGCTAAACCCAGATAAATTATTGATTTTACCCATAGAGATCTGGGCGGATGTGCAATCAGAAAGTAGATTAGTATAAAAACAGAGAAACAAATGGTTAGACCAAATCTGATGTGTGAAATAAATATGCTTAGTTCGCGGGGGTCGCTGACGTGACGGGTAAACAGCACAAACATACTGGCCATGGTTCCGGCAAAAACGGCCATTACAAAGAAAATAAGTATTAATTTAAACTGTTTATTATTAAATGTCGGGCTGGTAGAAAAAATTACCGGAAGTGCCAGAAGTGGCAGTTTTATCCTAAGGTCCTTCAGGGCATATTGCCAATCGGTGGTATAAATAAGACCGACAACATGGAGCAGGTAAAAGGAAACAACTACCAGGGCTGCCGGATTATTAAAAAAACTCCGGAATTTTTCACCAAGGTTCCGACCCGTATTCATGATGAATACCACTGTCTTTCTCCATGCTGGCCGTTGATTGCCGGAATGAATAGTAATATCCGCCCCATCAAAAGTCCAGAATATGAGTAACAGAAACTGAGCCACACTCATCCCGAATTCCGAAAGTGGAATAGAGACGGCAAGTAAAATGGTGGCATAAAGCATAGGTAAACTAAGGTTTAGCCTTAGGCCGCTAATTTCGGGAGCCCGTTTATGCCACATGTGCACTCAGGATTTTGGTTTGGCAGATGTATCGGTAAGAATACCGGAATATTCTCCGGAATTATCAAGCAGTTCGATGGCGATTTTTACTTCAGGATCTTCGGTTACCATGGCTTCTACTCTACCCTTTTGGGCATAATAGCGGGCCACGATTTCACTACGCAGCATATAACTAATCTCCTGCTTAAATTTAATCAAATCGCTATCCTTGTTGTGTTTCATTTTAGTTTCCAGATCAGCGAGATCATCTTTCAGCTCTTCGTAGTACTTTTCATTTTCAGTGGTCTGCTTTAACTGAGCCAATAACCTTTCGCTGCGGGTTACATAATCATAATCCTTATCCTCAAGCCATTTTACGAAATCGTCATACATCTGGTCTGTAATGGTAAACTGCCTGGCGGGCAGGATGGTATCGTGTTCACGTTTAAACTGATTGGCATAATCAAATATAAGATAGCGACTGATGAGGCTTATGGCAATGTTGCTCACCTGAGGATCTTCAGTTGCGATGTCGGGTTCAATGCCACCACCATCATACACCAGACGCCCGGTTTTGGTTTTAAATTCGTGTACCAGTGAATCTGGAATCTTTACAGAAAAGCCCAGGCTGTCTCTATGCCCATAATCAATAGCCTGAATGCAGCGGCCGCTGGGTATGTAATATTTGGCCACCGTAACCTTCATCTGCGTTTTATAGCTCAAAGGTAAAATATTTTGCACCAGGCCTTTGCCAAAAGTGCGTTCCCCAATAATTACAGCCCGGTCGAGGTCTTGTAAGGCACCCGCCACAATTTCCGATGCAGAGGCGCTGTAACCATTTACCAGCACCACCAGTGGGATTTCAGTATCAATAGGCTGCATAATGGTTTTGTATGATTTGTTGCGGTCGGGTGATTTGCCCCTGGTACTCACAATAAGCTCCCCCTTCCTGACAAAGAAGTTGGCAATATTTACGGCTTCGTTCATCAGGCCACCTCCATTATCACGCAGATCGATGATGAGGGAAGAAAGCTTCCCTTTTTCGCGTAATGCCAGAAAAGCTTCTTTAAACTCTTTGGATGATGTTTGGGTAAAGCCGGAAAGTTTGATATAGCCGGTTTTATCGTTCAGCATTAGGGAATGAGTAACATTGGGAATGGCTACATTTTCGCGGGTAACCTCCTTTTCGATCGGGGCAGTAAGTCCCTCACGTTTAATGAGCAACTTAACTTTGGTACCGGGCTGCCCCTTAAGTACCATACTTACATCGCTTACTGACTTCCCTTTGGCGTCCTTATCATTGACCTTAAGTATTCGATCGCCTTGTATCAATCCGGCTTTCATGGCTGGGGAATTTTCGTAGGGTTCAGAAACCACCACATATCCGCCCTGTTGATGGATGAGTGCTCCGATTCCACCATACTGGCCGGTGGTCATAAAAGCGTAATCTTCAATATCAGCTTCAGGAATAAAGACCGTGTATGGATCAAGACGGTCGAGTATGGCCTCAATGCCATAAGTAATGAGCTCTCCATGATTGAGCTCATCCACATAGCTATTGTTGAGCTCTTTATACATCGTTGCAAAAATATCGAGGTTTTTCGATATCTCGAAATCGGAGGAGTTTACCTGTGCCCTGACTGCAACATTAAAAGTCAGGCTAAATGCAACAAAAAGGAGAAAAGAAGTTATTTTTTTCATTCTATGTGTTTTGATTAGAATCTACAATCTAATTAATCCATTGTTTGTCATCCCATTACTCTTTGCAAACCTAAGCTCTTCAGGGTACCGGATCATATCCGCTACCTCCCCAGGGATGGCAGGATGCAATCCGTTTTATGGCCAACCATCCTCCTTTTAAGGGCCCGTACTTCTTTAAGGCCTCAATTCCATACTGTGAACAAGTAGGTGTATAGCGGCATGAAGGGGGCAAATAAGGTGAAATAGCCCACTGATATACGCGGATGATGCCGACCAGCAGCTTAGTGAAGAGTTTTCGCATATTCCTGATTTAAACGCTGAAGCAGGAAAATTATTATAGGTTCCATGTTTTTATATTCAGGAATGGTTTTGGCCGAAAATACGAAAGCAAGATCACAACCCTCTCCTTCTTTGAGTTCATGGAGCAGGTTTTTATTTTTTCGGTAACATTCCCTCATCAACCGGCGGATGCGGTTACGGTCAACCGCACGATGAAAATTACGCTTGGGAATACTAAAGAGCACCCGGTAACCGGCGGTATCGTTGGAAAAACGCCACACCAGACGCAGAGGATGCTTAAATATACTGCTTCCTTTAGTAAACAGCAATTCAATGGCTATGGTACCACAAAGACGTTCCTGTTTACGAAAGGTTTGCATGATTGTATAAATTGCGGGCAACCGACCGTATTTAGCGACCTTATTTTCCCTTAAGGTTATTGGCCAGGAAATGGTCAATAGCTTTGGCCATACTTGGCGCTTTTTCGTTGGGTGCTTCAATCGCTAACTTCAGGCCGGATTCGCGGGCAACCTGGGCAGTGTTGGGACCAAATACGCCAATCAACCGATCCTTTTGCTTGTAATTTTTAAAATTCTTAAGTAATGATTTTATACCTGCGGGGCTAAAGAAAACCATCAAATCGTATTTTTCCGGTTCGAGAAACGACATGTCTTCTGAAACGGTGCGGTACATCACCACTTTGTCATAGTTTATCTTTTGCAAGTCAAGCAGCCCGCTTAGTTCGGGATTATGATCCTCGTTACAAGGCAGCAGATAGTGCTCATTTTTATGTTTACGAATGGAATCTACCAAATCAGTAAGCTCCTGGTTGCTAAAGAATATCTTGCGTTTCCGGTACTGAATATATTTTTGAAGATATAAGGCAATGGCTTCAGCCGAACAAAAATATTTCATACTCTCAGGCACTTCGAACCTGAGTTCTCCTGCCAGTCTGAAATAGTTATCTACACCATGTTTGCTGGTAAAAATTACGGCACTATGCTCGCTCAGCCTTACTTTATTCTCTTTCCGAAAATCAATAGAACTTAAGCCTTCTATTCGGAAAAACTTATGAAAATCTATGTTGATTCCGTATTTTTTAAGAATATCAGCGTAGGGCGATTTTTCAATTTCGGCAGGCCGGGGTTGTGAAATAAGTACGTTCCTAACTTTCAAAATCTTTCAGGATTAAAAATTAAAACTAGGTTGAGTAGAAACGGTATTTTTACTTAAAATATTGTTAATCAAATAGGTTAAACAATTTAGCAAGTACTAAAACCGGTAAAATTTCGAGGGTGCAAAGATACAAAAATAAGTACACAACCGAAAACGATTGCACTTTCAATCCAACGAAAAACAAACGTAAAAAACGGTAGCTATAAATAACGACAAATAATCCGGCCACCATGTAAAGTAAAGTGGGTTCGCCAGTATAAAACCAGGAAAATACCAGGGGAAATATAATTAAACCGGTAACAATATTAAAAATCACGTTGGTTAGTATAAATTCAGATGCAAAGTGATCTACTCCGAATAAGCTGCCGGTAAAACTGACAAATATATTTTTCGATATCCACATTAATGAGATAGCACCTATCAATAAGGCAAAAACCCAAACTCCATCTATGTCTGACATAGGAAACGAAAAATAACGGCTTATCAATCCAAATGTAAGCGTTGCCGTTGCCAAAACATACACAATACCCAGTCCGGGAGTGATGCGCTCACGGATGAGATTGCCATCCCGCACCAATTGGTTCACATGATGAGGGGCGTAAAAAGCTTTAAAAATCTGTCTGAGCCGCCGGCTATAAAAATGTCTGCCCCAGGCCAGCAAAACCAGGATGAGCATCAAAGCCACAGTGATAAAATCATGTTGAGGTGCCTGATGTTTCACAGGCCGGATGTCAACCGGTTTGGAACTATGCGTTTGCAACAGCGAGGGGTGAATCAGAAGGGTGTCTGCCACAGTAGTATCAGGCAGTATAATCTCCTTGAGCTCAAACCTGAAAGTGGAATCGACAGGAAAAGGGTTCAGGCTGTCTGCCAGAAAAAAGAAGTAATCACCGATGGTATCAATGGCTGAAACCGGCTCCACATACTGAAGCACTTGCAGGCTATTGGCCTGAGCAGAGGGTTGCATTTGGGCTGATGTCATCGCGGGCAAAATTAGCTTTTTTTGTTGTTAAAGTGAGGTTGGATGTGGTAGAATAAGGTAAAATAAAAAGTGCAATTAGCGATGCAGTAGCGATGTTTGCCGTTTTTTTAGTGCAAGATGCGACGGGGATCTGCTTTTTCAGGACAATTGACTACTGTAATCTTATCCAAAAAAATACAACCATGAAACCGATTAATAATTAACCGTCTGTGCACCAACCAATGAACAAACTAATTAAATTCTTATACAAAATAGTCCTACTTTTGCAAAAGTCTCTCGTCAGTTTCAACCTTCAATATTCATTCCATCCATGTCCCTTATTAAATCCATCCGGGAAAATGCTCAGAAACTCAATAAGTGTATCATTCTGGCCGAAGGCACGGAAGAGCGCACCCTGAAAGCTGCAGATTTTATTCTGAAAGAAAAGCTGGCACGTATTATATTGCTTGGAAACAAGCAGGTAATTTCAGCCATGAGTTTACAGTTTGGTCTCGTTCATATTTCCGGGGCCCGCATCATTGACCCGGAACAGAATCCTGATCATCAAAAGCATGCGCAATTGCTGTATGAGATACGCAAATCAAAAGGGATGACGCTTAAGGAAGCTTCTGCACTTGCTAAAGATCCGCTTTATCTCGCTACCCTGCTGATTAAAAGCGGAGAGGCCGATGGTGAAGTGGCTGGAGCCATAAATTCAACCGGTAATGTGTTAAAACCGGCATTTCAGGTAGTCAGAACCATGCCGGGAATACAGGTAGTATCCGGAGCATTTTTGATGATTTTTAAAGAAAACCCCTATGCTCCTGAGAATATACTTGTTTTTGCTGATTGTGCTGTAAACCCTGACCCGACACCCGCAGAGCTTGCGCAGATAGCGGTTTCAACAGCGCAGACCGCACGACATATAGCACACATTGAACCAAGGGTGGCCATGCTAAGCTTTTCCACCAAGGGCAGTGCGAAACATAACTTATGCGACAAAGTGATTGAAGCCACTCAACTGGCCCGTGAAATGGCGCCTGGTCTTCCCATTGACGGAGAGCTGCAGGCCGATGCCGCCATTGTTGAAGCGGTGGGCATGCACAAGGCTCCCGGAAGTTCTATTGCCGGCAAGGCAAATGTATTGGTCTTCCCCGGGCTGGAATCGGGTAACATTGCCTACAAGCTGGTACAACGTTTGGCCGGTGCAGAAGCTATTGGTCCTATTTTACAGGGCATGGCCGCACCCATCAACGACTTGTCGCGGGGTTGTTCGGTAAGCGATATTGTTAATCTGGTGGCTATTACCGCCAATCAATGTGCAAAAAATTAATTGTATATATTCCTCCTTTAATTAAACAAAAATGTCAGAACGATTAGAAGATTTTAGTCTTGGGAAAACAACGCAGCCCAAAGGCAGCATTCAGAAAGTAGGCGTGATAGGTTGCGGCGCCATGGGTCAGGAAATTTCCGTTTTACTCAGCCATTCAGGCATTGAGATCGCTTTCATCGATATAAGCGATGAACGCATTGAGTCAGTGATGAAACGCATCGAGCGTCAGCTTGATATCCGCATTAGCAAATGGGGGCTTACCCATAGCGAGAAAAAGCTGATCCTCTCCCGCATCAATGGATCCACCAACTATGAAACCATCAAGGATTGTGACATTGTAATTGAAACCGTTAACACCAAGAGAAAAGGCACCAGCCTGGAACTCAGGCAAGATATTTTCAAAAAAATAGAAGCCGTGGTCAGGCCGGAAGCCGTAATTACTTCCAATACCGCCACTTTGATGATATCTGAAATTGCTTCGGTGTTGCAAACTCCTGAACGGGCCATGGGATTGCATTTCTTTTCACCGGTTGAAAAGATAAAGGTAATTGAAGCAGTACGTTCATTGTATACCAGCGATGAAACCTATTCAATAGTCAGTAAACTGGCTCTTCTTATCGGAAAGCGACTTATTGAAGTAAATGAATCAGCAGGCAACGTAAGTACCCGGATGCTGGTTCCCCTGATTAATGAGGCCTGTGAATTACTCATGGAGGGTGTAGCTACTGTTGCTGATATCGATCTGATTATGAAAGAGACCTCCGGATTGCAATTGGGCCCCTTTGAGATGGCCGACAAAATCGGAGTTGACAAAGTACTGAAATGGATGGAAAACCTATATGCGGAATTCGGAGAAAGCAAATATAAACCTTCGCCGATACTTAAACGCATGGTGAGAAGTAATCTGGTTGGTCGCCGCGTTGGTGAAGGTTTTTACCTTTACAGCGGTTCCACCCGCATCCCAAAGCAAGGCTCCGTTATTCGTCTTGGACGCATTTAGCAGCCTATCATTCATTCACGATCAATAAAAGCATAAAAATGAAAATAATTGTATTAAACTGCGGCAGTTCTTCTATAAAATATCAGTTATTCGAGCTGCCTTCACAGCAGGTACTGGCCAAAGGGCTGGTAGATAAAATCGGATTAAAAGGTTCAATGATCAAGCACTGGCGAAATGACAATACAGAAGTAAAGCTCGAAGGAGAAATACTGGATCACCAGATTGGTATAGAATATTTACTGGGGGTGCTTACCAGCGAAAAATATGGCAGCATCAAAAAATTAGAAGAAATTGACGCTGTTGGGCACCGGGTGGTTCATGCCGGTGAAATGTTTAATGGCAGTGTTTACATTTCCGCTGAGGTAATTTCTGCCCTGGAAGAGTGTATTGAACTGGCTCCGCTGCATAATCCACCCAACCTTAAAGGGATTTATTCCATTACCAAGTTGCTGCCCTCGGTTCCACAGGTAGGGGTTTTCGATACTGCCTTCCATCAAACCATGCCCGATTATGTATATTTATATGGAATACCTTATTCCCTCTACGAAAAGTACAAAATCCGCCGCTATGGTTTTCATGGCACCAGCCACCGCTATGTATCAGAGCGCGCCGCAGAAATGCTTGGCACCCCGCTAAGCAATCTTAAAATGATTACCTGTCACCTGGGTAACGGAGCTTCTATAGCTGCCGTGAAGAATGGCCGCTCCCTGGATACTTCTATGGGCATGACTCCTATTGAAGGACTGATGATGGGTACCCGAACCGGCGATCTCGACATTGGCGCTTTTTTACAAATCATCAACAAGGAGGAATTGGATATTTCTGTAGCCAACACATTGGTAAACAAGCACAGTGGCATGTTGGGTGTTTCCGGCGTTTCGTCAGATATGCGTGATGTGGAACATGCCGCCGAAAGCGGCAACGAGCGCGCAAAAGTGACCCTGGAAATGTATTATTACCGCATTAAGAAATACATAGGCGCTTATGCTGCAGCCATGGGTGGAGTGGATGCCATTGTATTTACCGGAGGCGTGGGCGAAAATGACGCAGCCACCCGCTCAAGATCAACGAGCGACATGCAATTTATGGGCGTAGAGGTGGACGAGGACAAAAACAAAGCTGTGCGCGGTAAAGAAGCCATTATTTCTACCGGGGCTTCCAAAGCCAGAGTTATGGTGGTACCCACCAACGAAGAACTGGTAATTGCTCAGGATACCTACGATATCGTTTTGAAACTTTAAAGCACCTCACGCCGCCATACCTGGTTGTGGCCGGATAAATTCTTATACGTGTTTTCCTTAAAAAGGGAAGCACGTTTTTTTATCTGAACAACGACTTTTAAAGCGTACACAAAATGTAAATCTCAATTGCTGCAGTTACTTCTCTACAAAAACATTATTGTGCAAAACCTGTTCTAATCATCACGCTCATAAAGATTGCAAATTATTCTTATTTTTACATCCGGTTTGCCGGCATGAATCAAATTTCACACCTTGAAAGGTAAATTTTTAGGCATATTCCTGTTGTTCTGTTTTGTTGCTCCCGTGGCGACCACTTATCTGTTTCTGCAATCTCAAAAAAAACAGGTAAGGAAAACCGTGAAACGGAAAATGCTTGCCGGAATAGACAAAAAAACACTGGTTTTATGGAGATTTACTGAAACGGAAAAACAGACCCGGCTGCGCTGGAAACATGCCAGAGAGTTTGAATTTAGCGGGGAGATGTACGATATTGTAGAAACCGAAGTCAAAGGAGATACCACCTATTATTGGTGTTTCTGGGATCATGAAGAGACACAGCTCAACAAGCAATTGGCTGCGCTCCTTTCATTCGCGATGAAAAGCAATCCCCAAAAACAGGAAAATCAAAAGCGATTAACTGTTTTTTTCAAGTCACTCTATTTCTCAGTTACCAATAAACAAGACCTGTCCTCCTTTAAAAAAATAAATAGAGATCATTTAAACCTGGTCGATTTGTATCAATCGCGGTTTTACTCCCCTCCTGTCCCACCTCCAAAAGCCTGAATCAAGACTTTACATTTGTTGCTATTCAGTCCGTCCCTCTGCCATGGCCAGTGAGGAAGGCAATACCGATTTAATAAAACTAAAATCAATATCAATGAAGAAAAAAATAATCTCATTGTGGTTATTGCTTGGTGTCGTGATTTTTACCCAGGCCCAGATAATAACCATCAAAGACCACGATACAGGCGATCCCCTGGAGATGGTAACCCTAATAGGAGAATCACCCAGTGCTTTTACCACCACGAATGTAAAAGGACAGGCTGATGTTTCAGCCTTTACCGGTGCTAAAAAAATTGAAATTCGGCTGCTAGGTTATAAAACTGAATCAAAAAGCTACCATCAACTTCAGGAGTCCGATTATAATATCCGGCTGAAGCAGACCAATATAAACCTTGACCAGGTGGTAGTTTCTGCAACCAGATGGCAACAGGCTTCTGGCAATATCCCGTCAAAAATTACCACTATTTCAGCAAAGGAAGTGGCTTTCCAAAATTCACAAACTGCTGCCGACCTGTTGAGCGTTTCAGGAAAGGTATATATTCAAAAAAGCCAGCAAGGCGGCGGAAGCCCCATGATCAGGGGATTTGCTACGAACAGGCTGCTATATACAGTGGATGGCGTAAGGATGAACACGGCTATTTTCAGAGGCGGGAACCTACAAAATGTAATCAATCTGGATCCGTTTGCCATTGAAGAAACCGAAGTACTGTTTGGCCCCGGAACTGTTATTTATGGCAGTGATGCCATAGGGGGCGTAATGAGTTTTCAAACGCTGACTCCTCAATTATCCCTGGCAGACAAGCCGTTGGTTACCGGAAAAGCAGTTACCCGCTATTCAAGCGCAAACAACGAAAAGACGGGACATTTTGATGTGAACGTTGGATGGAAAAAGTGGGCATTGGTCACCAGTTTTAGTTCCTGGGATTTCGATAACCTCAGGCAGGGAAGCCATGGACCGGACGACTACATTAAACCAATACATGTTCAACGGCAGGATAGTACCGATGTAATTATAACCCAGGATGATCCCCTGCTTCAGATACCCTCTGCTTATTCCCAGATAAATATGATGCAGAAAGTCAGGTTTAAGCCCAACAATAAATGGGATTTCCAGTATGGGTTTCATTATTCTGAAACATCCCCTTACGGGAGATACGACAGAAACAACCGCTACAAAAAAGGAACACTCAGGTATGCGGAGTGGTATTACGGTCCTCAAAAATGGATGATGAATAACCTGTCCATAAATCACAAAGGCAGCAATGTGGTTTACGATGAGGTAACCCTGAGACTCGCACTACAGTCTTTTGAAGAAAGCAGAATGGACAGGGCTTTAAATAAGAATGATCGTTCGGTAAATACTGAAAATGTAGAAGCCTATTCTGTTAATCTTGATTTCAAAAAAGCACTTACTGAAAAGCACAACCTTTTTTATGGAGCTGAATACATTTACAACGATGTGAAATCAGTAGGAAAGGTTACCGATATTTCAACGGGTAAGGATGAAATAGGGGCTTCCCGATATCCAAATTCATCCTGGAGTTCTGCTGCAGTGTATATTAACGATGAGTATAAAGTTTCCGACAAGTTTACGGCTGTAGCCGGATTGAGGTATAACCATTTCGCCATTGATGCGGACTTCAGCAACAATCTGGACTTTTATCCTTTACCCTTTTCTGAGGCTAAGTTAAACAATGCGGCTTTGACCGGAAGCATAGGTGCTATTTACCGGCCTGCTGAAACCTGGGTTATTAAAGCAAACTTCGGAACTGCCTTTCGTTCTCCCAATATTGATGATGTCGGAAAAGTATTTGATTCCGAAGCCGGAGGCGTAACAGTGCCCAATCCTGATTTGAAAGCAGAATATGCCTATAACTTTGACTTGGGAATTGCCAAAGTTTTCGGAGAAGTAGTAAAGGTTGATTTGTCGGCATATTATACCATACTGGAAAATGCGTTGGTAAAACGGGATTTTCAACTTAATGGACTGGACAGCATTATGTATGACGGGCAGTTAAGCTCAATACAAGCTATACAAAATGCTGCTGTTGCAAATGTTTATGGCATTCAGTTTGGCGCGGAAGTTAAGCTTCCGGCCGGTTTTAGTTTCTCTTCTGAGCTGAACTACCAATATGGTGAAGAGGAACTGGATGATGGCAGTACCAGCCCGTCACGGCATGCTCCGCCTCTATATGGGATATCGCGTTTAAATTTCAGGGCAAACCATTTACACCTGCAGTTTTACGCAACTTACATGGCAGAACGAAAGTTTGAAGATTTACCATTTGGAGAAAAAAACAAGGTTGAACTATACGCCAAGGATGCCAACGGGAATAACTACGCTCCAGCCTGGTACACCCTGAATATAAAGGCAACCTACGATTTGTCTAATATGTTTGTGATTAGTTCGGGTATTGAAAACCTTACTGATGAGCGCTATCGTCCTTACAGTTCGGGTATTTCGGCTCCTGGAAGAAATTTTGTAATTTCTTTGAGGGCAAATTTCTAATTCAGAATAATCAAAAGCCAATCGTTTCCGAACGGAAGCGACTGGTTTTTTTATTTACTCCTATAAAAAACAAGCTTAATCCAATGTGTTATTCCAATTCCGCGATCAACTCATCGGTAAGTTCCATATTGTGGAAAACATTGTTTACATCATCGTCATCCTCAAACAGGTCGAGCAGCCGCATAACTTTTTTAGCGGCCTCAAGGTCCACTTTTACGGTATTCTGAGGTAGGCGCTGCAATTCAGCATTTTCGGGCTCAATTCCCAGCTCCTCCAGCTTTTTGACCATGGCGCCAAAATCTTCCATGGCTGTGGTAATGGTTATCATTTCGTCTTCTACCTGTATATCTTCGGCTCCGGCATCAATAATTTCCATTTCAAATTCATCCATATCGATGCTGCCCTGCGGTATGGTAAAAACACCCTTCCGGTCAAACAGAAAAGCCAGCGAACCATTGGTACCCAGACTACCTCCGAACTTATTAAAATAAGAGCGCACATTACTTACGGTACGCTGTGGGTTATCAGTAGTACATTCAATGTAAATGGCAATACCATTGGGTGCATAGCCTTCATAGATAATTTCCTGATAGTTGGCTGCATCCTTGTCTGATCCTTTGTTGATGGCACGGATAATATTTTCCTTAGGCATACTTGCCCCTTTGGCATTTGCTATGGCCAGCCTTAACCGGGGGTTGCCATCCGGATCCGGACCGCTTTCCTTAACTGCAACAGTAATCTCTTTAATTATGCTTGAAAATATTTTTGATCGTTTGGCGTCAAGCGCGCCTTTTTTTCGTTTAATGGTTGACCATTTGCTGTGTCCCGACATAAGTATATGGTTGTGTTTAAAATCTTTGCAACAAGATAGGTGTTGGCATATTTAGCGCTGTAAAGTTACAGCTTTTTCCCACAATATAAAAATGCTGCCCCCATAGGAAGCAGCATCGGGCAGACCACAACACCCGGCTTACCAGCTAACGAGCGTAATGCCCAGGGTAAACGGATAAAGCTCAGGGCCGCGGTTGTTTTTAAACAAGGTATTGAGGGAGTAATCGGCGTATAAATTTATTTTACCCCAACCAATACGCGCTGACAGATCATATTTTATGGGATTAAGGTAGAAATCATCACGGTCTTTTACTTTCTTTTTATTTCCATTTTCCTGATACACATTTTTGGTATGTGAGCCAATGCGCAAACCGGCCTGCACTCCCGCTGAAATGTGGAAACTATTCTTCTTTGAAAAACGGTTGGTCTGATACTCAAGCATCAAGGGTACATTCAGATAGTTTACTACCAGCTTACTTTTGGTATAATTGCGTGGTAAATTTTCATAATTATTAATAATATCATTATCCACCGGGAGCAGGTGAACATTATCGTTAAAGCGATAGTTTTTCCATTCTATCCCAAGACCCGTCGTTAAACCCAGATTGTTACCGATGAGGTTAAAATTTTGTTCCAGCAAATTCAATTTTACATTGATGGATTTTTCCATCCGGGGATCCAAAAAGTCATAACCTTCAGGCATATCGAATCCGCCTTTGCTGTTAAGGAATCCATTGACACCCATTTCAAAACCTCCGAAATGGCCGTCGAATTTTTCCTGACGATTTCGCTTAAAGCTTACCTTACCATCTTCATCCACTTTAAGTTCATTGTTGCCGATGATAACTTTGGTTTTATCACCATCATACACTTCTATTTTTACATCTCCAACATTTACAATAACTGAATCCGCACTTTGGTAGGTATCATATTCTTCAATTTTGGCTATAGCCTCCAGATCCGGATCCTGCCCGGCGTTGTCCAGATGCACGGTAACTATTCCCGGGCGATTGAGTTGTTTAAGGACATTATTATCAAAATATGATAGTCTTCCTGCTCCGCTAATTTCAGCCATAATTTCGCTGTTGGCAAATACGCTGGCTCTACCGGCCCCACTTACCTCCACTGTTGTAGTGGTGGTTTTTAGTTTCAGCGCATTGAGCCGGGCTGCGCCGCTAACCTCTGTCTCGTGGGTTATGCTTTCGCCTTCGAGGGTAAGCCTGGCCGCACCGTTAACGTTACTTTCAAGGGCTTCGGTTTGTAGGGTCATGTTTACTCTTGAGGCTCCATTGGCTTCAATCCTCAACCTGGGCGTAACAAAAGTTCCATTGGTAGTAAGCCGGGCCGCTCCGTCCAACTGAACTTTTTCGAGCATAGGAGTTTGTATTACAACGCTCAGCTCAGAAAGGTTTTTCATCCCCGAAGCAGCTTCTATCACCAAGGTATTGCCCAATACCCGTGTTTCTATGGAACTCTGAAGGTTGTCGTCGGTTGCAACAGTGACCACATAACGATCGCCCTGAATCAATTGTGCCCGGAAGGCTCCGCCGATTTCAATTTTAGTGAACGGACCAGTCTCCCTGTCCTGTTTAACGGTGTTACCGCTGCCTCTTACCTGAGCTATTGCCGCAGCAGCATAAAAGAAAGCTGCCAAAAAGAATCCGGTTTTGTAAAGGTAGGTTTTTGTTTTCATTTGAGTGGTATTTTGCATGTTAGTTTCTTTATGACGGGAATAAAGATGATTTTGTTACCCGTACCTCTCTATTTTTTTAATTCTTTTTCAATTGCTGCTAAAAATCCTTCTGTTTCCATCCTGATCGATGAGTTGCACCTTTTGGGTTCTCCCTTGTTCGTCCATGTAACGCCTGATTTTCAGTTCATTGTTGGTCAACACATTGAAGCCATTCATACCAAGGTCTGCCAGCAACCACGGATCAAGCGTGGAAGGCAACTGGTTTACTACCTGGTTACCTGTACTCACAATCCGGTTCAACATCCGACCATAAGTGGAATGAACAGCATTACTTTTTTCTGTTGGCAGACTTTCAGCAGCGGCAAGCATCAACTCCTGCGACAACTGAATATCATCAAACAGTTGTGTATATACCTGGCGGGGGTTGCCGTTGAAAGGCTCAGTGATATTAATGGTCACGCGTTGAGCCGGCAGACGCTTTAGTTCAACCGGCGCTTCACTATTGTGGCGGACAGGCTCAACGGTCTGAACGGGTTTGGCATCATTTGCCGACCTATCCGGATCAGGAATGGATTTATTAATTTCAACTGCAATATCATCACCTTCAGATGTCGGCGCCGAACTTTCCGGGGCCGAAGGCACAGCCATTTCATAACCTCCAATCGTCTGGTTCAGTTTATCTTCAGTATCCGGTTCAACGCGGAGGTAGATAGAAATAAGTAAAAGTATGGTCGCAGCAAAAGCAGCAACCGGAACTATTTTCATCCATAAAGGCAGAATAATATTCTGTTTCAGACTTACTTTTGCGGGATAAATGGTATCAGTTTCAAGAAGAAGGCGGGATTGTGCAAAGCGCTCAAAATCTGTTTTTGCCTCTGGATGTCGTTTAGCAAATGAGCTTACATTGTGTCGCCCCGGCTCAGTGAGATCACCTTCAAACCAGGCTATAAAATAATAGTCATAGTTGTATAGACTGATTTTCAGGGCATCGAGATCATAATCGTGCTTGAGTGCTTGTTTCATAGGCATTTCCATCTCGTCAGCAGGCAGGGAGTTGGTCAACGATAACCCGTTGAACTCTTCCTTCAAATCCGGATTTTCATCCAAAAAAGAAAGAAATGCCGCAGCCTGCACGCTGTTTAGACTGCCGTCAATATAATCAACGGCAAATAAGGCATAGTTCTCACGGTTAATTTTCACTGCTTTCATTTTTCGTGTCCTTTAAATGACCCTGTCGAGGCGGCCAATGTAATTTTTAAGCGTTACCCTTGCCCGGTATATATATACTTTAACCTGTGAAGGATTCAGCCCGGTAATTTCCCCAATTTCTTCGTACGAATATCCCTCATAGTCACGAAGGGTAATAACTGTTTTTTGTATCTCAGGAAGTCTGGTCAATGCCTCCTCCAGCACTTCTTTTAAATCGCTGTACCCATGACTTGCATGCGGCACCTCGAATTGTTGCGTTTCGTCCATGCGACTGAGTCTCTTTACTCTGCGGATATCATCAATCATAGTATGATAGGCCGTAGTAAACAGATATGACCTGGCTTTTGCCGATGAAATGTCACCGGCTTTTTCCCACATTCGGGAGAATGCTTCCTGCACAATATCTTGCGCACGCTCCCGGTCGCCTATATTTTTAAGCACAAACCGATATACGCCATCGGCATGGTTATCTACGCATGTATTGTATTCCGCTGTTGTCATCTGCCCTGGATTGGTTCAGTCGGGTAAGTATAGGACAGTTAAAGATAGGAAATGTTACAAAAGGGGGTAAATAATTTCTAATTTCAAAAGTCCAACTTGCCAATAGCATTCAATTATTCAGCATTAAATCCTCAATCCGCCTGAGGCGGAGTAACGACGATTCGGGGCTCAAATCCTCAAATCAAAAAACCAGTCGCCCTGCCCCAAGAAAACCTAACAGGTTGGCCTTCGACAAAAAGCTCAGGCACCAGAAGAAAACCTGTTTGGTTGTTTACCCAAAACGACTCAACGACTCAACGACTCAACAAATCAACAAATCAACTGCAGTGGATGCAAGGAAGCCAAAACCATCTATATTTTCTCAACAAATCAACAAATCAACAAATCAACATTATTATGCCGATCATTTGAGGAAGGTGAGTACGTTAAGGGGGAGTGTGACGGTGGTGAGGTAGTGACGGGTGATCTGTGATCGGTGAT
>Ga0265295_1001437_pt1 | contig 41880 bp, 33 predicted proteins | sample Munlansysbiofilm_FD_192503 | JGI IMG/M metagenome (GOLD analysis project Ga0265295, IMG submission 192503) | Leachate microbial communities from a municipal landfill in Southern Ontario, Canada - Methane capture system biofilm | ecosystem: Engineered > Solid waste > Landfill > Unclassified ... | reverse complement strand
AAAGTAGTGAAAAAATATTGCCTGCAATTAGGAAAGTGATAAAAAATGCTGACCTGACAATGAAAATATTTTCATTGTTTTCAACGGACATCAAAAATGATGCCAACCGTCATTTGCGCTCATAGGTTAAAAGAGAGGGGGAAAGTTAAGAAGGTTGCCGTTCCAAAGGTTGAAAAAGGGAGAAAAAGATTGTAAGTCAGGAGTTTGGAAATAAGTTAATCTGAAAGGTGGGATCCTCAGCGAACTAAAGGGGATAAGCATGGCACAAAAACAGAGAACATGCACGACTCCTGCGGGAAAAAACTCCCAGATACGGACACGATCTGTCCATTCTGCGGTGTCGGTCAATTAAACAACTGCGACAGATGCCAGAAAGAAACCTATATCGCCGGTGACTACTGCAGGCACTGCGGGCACAGGCAGAGAAACATCCAATCCAAGAATGCTTTATGAGATTGGGAAGGGTGCAACAAACTTGAGACAAGAGACAAGATGCGACCATGTTCAAGATGCAACCTTCGTTGTGGCCGGATGCCTCTCTCGCTCCGGCCGTGCCGGTTATAATTAATTAAAAATCGAGGAGCAATGGAAAATAAAAAAGAGTGGAATTTTGACGAAATTATTGACAGGAGCAGCACAGGTTCCTTGAAATGGGAACCTGAGGTGTTGAGGGCAAAATTTGGACAGGGAGGAGAAAATCTCCTGCCCCTGTGGGTGGCTGACATGGATTTTAACTGTCCCCCGGCCGTGGTTGAGGCCATGGAAAAACGTTTGGCCCATCCAGTTTACGGATATACAATCCAGGACCCTGATTACAACCAGGCATTAATCGCCTGGTATCAGCGGCGGCACGGGTGGGAGATCAAAAACAGCTGGATAATGACCTGTCCCGGTATTGTTCCAGCCACCAACTATATTATCCAGCGATTTTCCAAGCCCGGTGACAAGGTCCTTATTCAGACACCGGTCTACTATCCCTTTGCCCGGTCAATTTCCCTGAATGGACGAAGTGTTGCAGACAATCCTTTGAAAATCGTGAACAACAGATATGAGATGGATTTTGATGATCTTCAAGAAAAGGCAAAGGATCCAAGGGTCAAGATTGCCATCCTCTGCTCTCCCCACAACCCAGTGGGCCGGGTCTGGACCCTTGACGAACTTGAACAATTTGGAAAAATCTGTATCAACAACAATCTCCTTGTGTTTTCCGATGAAATTCATTGCGACCTTCTAATGCCAGGTTACAGGCATATCCCTTTTCAGTCAATATCTGAACGTTTTGCACAAAATTCCATTGAGGCTAACTCCGGAAGCAAGACCTTCAACTTGGCAGGGCTTAATCAGTCAAACCTCATCATTCCCAATGACCGGATCCGCAATGAACTTTCAATCTATTTTGAAACCCTGGGCATGGGTTCACGGGGGGGCGGCAGCCTGTTTGGGGAGGTTGCCACCCTGGCTGCCTACAACGGTGCAGAAGAGTGGCTGGACGATCTTCTCCTGTACCTGCATGGAAACTTTATCTATCTTAAAAGAGAAGTGGAAGAGCATTTGCCAGGAGTCCGGGTGTTTGATCTTGAGGGGACCTATCTTGCCTGGGTGGATTTAAGACCCCTGGGACTGTCACCGGAAAAAATCATCCAGAAAATTGAACAAGGTGCCGGGGTGGCCCTTGACCACGGCGACTGGTTTGGTGAAAACGGGGCAGGGTTTGAACGGGTAAACCTTGCCTGCCCCAGGTCCATTCTGGGAAAAGCGGCTGAGGCTATGATTGCCGCACTTAAAAGTTAAAAGTAATTCCTGAGTTTGAGTTCAAACGGATGGGGGTTCAAATATGTCTGGACCTTCAGCCAGGGCTGATCATACTTCATGACGTAATGTTTTAGCAGGGTGATCGGCACAATCAGAGGCACGTAACCTGATCTGTATTGGTCGATCACTGAGATCAGCTCCTGCTTCTCATCGCCGGTCAGATTCTTTTTGAAATACCCCATAATGTGCTGAAGGACATTGATATTCTTTTTTAACGTGGTTTGAAGACTCAACGCCTTTAAAAGGAGCTGTTCATAGGAGTCAAACAGCTCTGCAGGATCATCGTTTTTCCCCTGTGCAACAAGTTTGCCCATTGTTCTGTAAATGGCCTGGTTGTGGGAAAGTATCAGCAGCTTGTTCCGGGTGTGGAAATCCACGAGGCCGCCCAATGTCATGTTATCGCTGCACAGCTTTCTCCACCGTTTAAGGGAAAAGATGCTTTCAATGAAGTTTTCCCTTAACTTGGGATCATTGAGACGGCCCGCCTCTTCAACCGGTATTCTTGGAAAAGCTCTTGTAAAGGCACGGGCAAAGAGTCCTGTGCCGGTTTTTCGAATGATGCCGTCATCGCCGTAAACCTTGATTCTGTAAAGCCCGCTGCTGGGGGATTTGCCTTTAAAGATAAACCCGCACAGATCCTCTTTGGCCAGCTCCTTTAAGCGCCCTTCAATCCAGCTCTTCATCTGGCCGGTCTTGTCCAGACCTGTTTTCTGAGTCTCAACTCTTGGATCTTCAGGGTCACCCATCAGTCGAATCGCCTCCCTGGGTGTGGGCATGCCGCACTCGACCTCCGGACACACAGGTACATATTCGGCAAAAAGACCAAGGGTTTCGGTGAGGAAACGATCATGGCTGTGTCCGCCGTCATATCGAACATTGCGGCCCGTAAGGCAGGTGCTAATACCTATTTTTATGGGTTCTAACATTCCATTCTCCTGGTTCCTTTGAGTGTTTTTTCATCTCGTTAATCTCCATAAGGGGCAAGGTTTGCGCTATGCCTGCACCTCTCCCTGTTACCCCATAACAGCTGTTTGTACAGGTGGCAATAGCTTTAAACAATCAAGGAGCCTAATAACCGGTCAATTCTATATATCCAAGCCCCCTGATCTCTTTGCCGACAAATCGTGCAGCCCCCTCCCAATAGGCCAGCATGTGGTTATGCTCCTGATTCTCCACAACCGGTGTGACCGTGAGGGCAATTTTGTAGTCGGGAAGTTTAATCTCCCACAGGCTGGGGTAGCGGTTGCCGGTTGCCGGGCTCCTCCAATGGCTGATGGCACGGATGGAGAAGTCTTTTTCAGACAAAATCTCATAGGTCCCATCCCCATGGACAAGGCTGCCGAACCCGTAACCATTGGGAGTGCCATCCGACCTTCTGATCTTGCAGACCATGAGATCCCGTCCATCTTCAAAGTGGACCGAAAACCAGTCCCATCCCTTGATCTCATCCCCGAGTACACTGGTGCTCCACTCGTGGTCAAACCAGGTTTTCCCCTTTAATTCATACTCCTCACACCCCATGAGGAGGGTACCTTTAGTGTCGAGCCTTGGGATGGAATAGTAATATGAAGAATTATAAGGCTTCGGGCCTTTTCTGCTCAATCCCCGGTTCCCCTGGAGCACGGCCTGTTTTTCAGCGGTTAATTTCAGGGAGAGGCTTATGCTGTCTGTCTTTGCAAAGAGTACGAGATCTTCACCTGCCTGTTTCACCTGCCAGTCATCGATCCACACCCTGAAGGGATGGGCTGTTGTCCCGGCAATATTAAGGCTTTGGCGGTTCATGCGCGAATCTGAGTAAAAACTATCGCCCTTTGTGTCGGTCAATGCGAAATGGGCAAAGTAAACCTGCCGGGTCCGCCATTTGGATGTTCCGGAAATCGGCTCACAGGAGAGGGCCTGCCTGAAGAATGTCAGCTGGTATCCAAAGTGCCTGTCAAGGTCTGTTTTTAAGTTTCCAGTGTAGTACCACCATTCAGTCTTAAAGCTGTCATGGGAGCCTTGATCCCTTGGGAACTCTATGGAGATGGGGGCGTCTGCCTTGTCAAAACAATGGGTTTCCTGTGTGGATGAGAGCGTTTTGGCAATATCGATTCTCTCCGGTTCCGGGGGCTGCCTGCACCCGGGGGCGATGAAAAGCACCATGGCTGAAAGGATAATATATGTCTGTATTTGTTTCATCATCTGTCGCTCCTCCCGTTGCTACTCCATGTGAAGGGCCTTGCCGATATCCGTCCTGGCGGCCCTGACCCCGGGGAAAATGCCTGCAATAAGGGCCGCAACCATTGCCAGGGATACGGCTTGGACAAAAATACCGGGTGAAAGAACCATGTCGTAGCTCCATCCAAAAGAACGCTGGTTGACGACGTGTATCAGCACCCAGGCAAGGCATACGCCAAGGGGGAGAGCCATGATCCCGGAGATCAACCCGGCCAGACCGCATTCCAGGAGCAAAAGAGCACCCACCTGGTATCTCTGGGCACCGCAGGCCCTTATCACCCCAAGTTCCCTTGTCCGTTCAAGGAGCAGGGCCATGACCGAGCTTAGAATCCCGGTAAAGGCAACGATGGCTGTGAGTATCTGAAGGGCCGAGGTGATCACAAAGGTCTTGTCAAACACCCCGAGGATGTTTTGTTTGATGGCGGCTCCAGAGATCATCTTGAGGCTTGATGGATCCGGCCCAAAGGATCTGATCTGAGCCATCACAGGCTCGACTGCCTGGCCGGGATGTAAAAACAGCTGGATGGAAGTGATGTCATTGTGTCCCCAGAATCGCTCCATGGAGTCCCGATTGACGATTATCCGTCCGCCTCCCATGAAAAAGTCCCTGAAAATGCCGGCAACTTTAAAAGATCTCGAACCTTCCAGGGTCTCCAGAACCACGCTTGCCCCCTGGGTCTGCTGAATCTGGTTTCTCCGGGCAAAGATCTCAGAGACCACTATCCAGCCCTGGTCAAGCAGGGAGTCTATTTTTCCTTGACCATGGGCACTCCAGGTCCACTGTTTCTCTGAAAGATCGGCCAGATAGGAAAATATGTGAACCTCACCGGAGGTTCGGGAAAAAATGCGGTGGGTGTTGTAGGCAGACACAGCGCCAACTGACGGCAAGGATTGAACCTTTTCCAGAAGGCCCTGGGGCAGGGAAGGGCTCAGTTGATCCGATGCAGAGAGGTGGATGTCACCTCCTATATGGCCGTCAACCCACTCTATCAAAGAAAGCCTGAAGCTTCCGGTCATGACATCAATACCAATATAAACAGAGGTAACAACCATAAGGGAAGCGATGAGAACCCCGGTTCGGCTCAAGGATCTGACGATGTTCCTGAGGGCCATCCTTGTCAATACCCCAGCCCATGGCTTTGCCGTCATCCCCATGATTTGTATGATCACCACGATCGCCAGGGGAGAGAGGAGTGCGGCACCAATAAAGATAAGGAATACCCCGCCAAAGTCATAGGTCGGCCCAAGGTTTGAGTTGACCAGGGTCAAAATAGCGGCCCAGATGAGAAATCCTCCTGCCATACCAAGCCTGGGGATATGTTTCTTCAATGAGGTTTCAGCAGCCGATCTTTGCATCAGGGTTATGGGGAGCGTCCGGGCGGCAGTCAAGGCCGGCAACAGGGATGCAGCCACAGCAGAGGCTACCCCTGCCGCAAGACCCTTGATAAGAGTAGTGGCTGCGATGTGGGTCTTGCTGACCGTGAGCACAAAGTACATATCCGACACCGTGGTGCACACGGCCAGAACCGCCGCCTTTCCAAGGAGAATCCCAAGGGCCAGGCCCGCAACAGATCCAACCGCTGCATAGACCGTCACCTCAACCATGACCGAGTAAAAGATATCCCCCCTTGTTGCCCCAAGGGCTCGCAGGGTTCCGTTGAGTTTTCGGCGCTGGGCCATGGAAAAGGAGATCGTGTTGTAGATGAGAAAAATCCCCATGAACAGCGCCAGCATGGAAAAGGCAGTCAAGCTTGTCTCAAAGGAACTTGAGAGTCTTCTTATGGCCTGGTTTTGATCGTCTGTTTTTACCAGCACAACTCCGTCCGGCAGAAGATCCTTGACCTTTCCTGCGGTTGTTTCATCGGGCAGGATGAGGTCTATCCGGGTGATCGACTCTTTAAATCCCAGGATCTCCTGGGCCATGGCGATGTCCGTAAGAATCAGGCCTTCAAGGGAGATGTTTGTCCGGGTATCCTTGCTGTCGAGGGTGCCTGATATGAGTGTTTTAACCTGTCGGGTTCCAAATGTCAGGGTGAGGAAATCACCCTGTTTCAACCCATTTTCATCGGCAAGCTTCTGGGCGATTAGAATGCCGGAAGAAGCATCTAAAAGATTGGCGAGGCCCTTATTGCCGCTGCCGGGTTGTGCCAGGACGCTGAATTGTCTGAACTGGGTTTCGGAAAAGGGGTCTATTCCCATCATCGTAAGCGATGCATCGTTCAGCTCTTTTACGAAGACATGGGTGGTAATCACAGGGGCTGAGCTGTGAATACCGAGATCCGTCCTGAGGCGTGTAAAGATCGATTGGGGGATCTTAAAATCACTGCCCGTAATCTGGTGGGTCGATCGGGAGGTCAAAACGGTCGTGGAGAGCTCAAAGGACTTACTGACGCTGGTTTTGGCAATATCTATGGCAACGACACCGGCGACACCAAGGGCAATGCCGAAGATCAGGAGAACCGTTTGTAAAAAATGTCTGCTAACCTGTCTGAGCCATATCTTTACCATGGGGCTGGAAATCATTATGGTTCAATCCTTTGAATATAAGCTGGGTTGAACCACCAGAGTCTGATTCTCGACCCTGAAAACCCGGTCGGCATAGTTAACCGCCTCAGGGCTGTGGGTAACCATTACAAGGGTCTGACCGTTTTTTTGGGTAAGCTGCGCTATCATTTCAAGGATCAACCGGCCTGTTTCCAGGTCAAGATTGCCCGTGGGCTCATCTGCAAGAATGATTTGAGGCTCGATGACCAGGGATCTTACAATTGCGACTCTCTGCTGTTCACCGCCGGAGAGTGTGTCTGGATAGTCGTTCCTGCGATCATAAAGTCCGACTGTCTCAAGCAGTTGATCTGCCCGATCCTGATATGTTTTCCTGGGTTTACCATCCAATTCACAGATCAGGGTGACGTTTTCCCTTACCGTGAGTACGGGTATCAGGTTGAAAAACTGGTATATGAAGCCGATATGTTTTCGCCTGAAAACGGTTCTCCCGCTGTCACCCATTGCGGTCAGGTCAGAATCGTCCATGAGGATCTTTCCCCTGTCCGGCAGGTCGATTCCGCTGATCAGGTTGAGTAGGGAGCTTTTGCCCACACCGCTCCTGCCGATTATCACATTGAAGCTGCCCGATTCAAACCGGGCGTCCATATCTTTAAACAACGATCTATGGGTGTTGCTGTCGCTGTATGATTTAGAAATTTTAGAAAGATGAATATCCAAAAAAAACGCCTCCCTCCTTATCTTTCTTATTGTTTTCAACATCACTGTCAACTTTTTTCTCTATTTGCATTCGGCCTTCACAGGTCTGATAGGGGTTAGTGCGTTCAGTATAAATGTGGCTAAAATGAGTGTCACATCTTTCTTTTTACTTGACACAAAAAAATCATCAGATTAAGAGTAACGATAACAGTGTTTACATAAACTCAACGATCAAGTTACACAAATATTACCCTGGAATGTTCAGACTTGCGTTACCCCCGTAAATAAACCGAACTTGATCATATAGTCAAACCTTTAATTGTTTCTGGAGAGTCACATCATGCGAAAAATTTTTGCCTTTTTACTGTTGATTGCTGTTTTTTCCCTCTGTGTTCTATCCGTATCATTTGCCCAGGAGAAATCCATCGTCGGGAAATGGAAAACCATTGATGACGAAACCAATGAACCCAAATCCATTGTTCAGATTTACGAAAAAGATGGGCTCTATTTCGGTCAGATCACGGAACTGTTTCGAAAACCAGGTGAAGATCCTGATCCTGTGTGTGATAAATGCCCGAAAGATGACGTTCGTAAAGATCAGCCGATAAAAGGAATGGTCATTTTAAAAGACCTGGTCCAGGACGGAGATAAATATAAAGACGGAACCATACTGGACCCCAAAAAAGGTAAAATTTATAACTGTAAGGTGTGGATTGAAGGAGGGGAACTAAAGCTCAGGGGTTATATCGCATTTTTATTCCGAACTCAGACCTGGTTAAGGGTTGAGTAGCTCAGCCGGTTATATCTTTTTAAACTTTTTTTTGTCCTTTTTATGGTAAAGGTCAAAAAAAACAGCGCTGTTATCCGGGAGGATCTGGCAATTTTGACATTCTTTGTTAAGCCTGCGGTTCTCCTTGCGGCACAACAGGCACCAATAGTAGATGATCCGGTAATCCCGGCGTCCCACGTATTTTTTATACCGACCGTTGTAGAGACCTGTCATTTTGCCGTCGGAATTGCCGGGCTTGAGGAGCAGACGATGGATCACATTTTGAATCCTCCTGTACCCAAGGGGGTCTGAGGCTTTAACCTGACCGAGCTTTTTGCTGAAAAGCTCGGTGGGTTTGTAGGTAAGCTTGATATTGCTCATAAGACTCCTTTCCTGGTTGGGTACACTCTTCAGGCCTGTCTTTATGTTAGGAATTCGTAAGTAGATGTCGCTCAACAAGGCGTGCAAGGGCCTCATAGGGCTGTGCACCCACAAGTTTATCAAGGCCGATCCTGAAGGTGGGAACGGCCATGATACCGGCTTTTCTTGAAAGCTCCCAGTCTGAATCAACGGCAGTCGAAAAGGTTCTATTGTCCAATATAGATGCCCCCTCATCTGGGTCAAGTCCGGCCCTTTTGATCAGGTCCAGTAAAACTTCCGGCTTTGCAATGTTCCTGCCATCCACAAAATAGGCCTTGAATACCTCCAGGTGGAATTGATGGCCAGGCTCCTTTGTATCAGCCCAGAGTCCTGCCTCCTGGGCAAGGCGACTGTTGTAGGCCATTTTTCTGTCGCCCATCTCAAGTCCCTCCCTCGCTGCCGTGGTCTTGAGGTCTGCCATTACTTTGTCCACGTCCACCATTAATCCCTTTTTTTTGAACATCTCGTCCAGGGTGCATCCCTCGACGGGTGTGTCAGGGTTCAGGGGAAATGCTCGCCATTTAATACGGATGTCATAGTTTTCTTCAAGTCTTTCAATACGCCCGGTAATGAAATAGCACCAGGGTCAAACATAGTCTGAGAATATCTCAAGGGTCAAAGGTGAAGCATTCATTTTTCTATAACTCCCGATTGTTTTTTTGCAAATAAGAAGATGGATATGATCGAGCACACGAATAAAATCATGCAATAGTGAACGTTGGGGATGACCAACAGGGGGGAAATTGCAAAGATGGATGCGGTCAAAAGAATCTGTGCACCCCAGGGGATCAACCCCTGGCAGATGCAGGAAAAGATATCGAGAATTCCGGCCGAGCGTTTGGGTTGAATCCCGTTGTTTTCAGCGATGTTTTTGGCAACCCCGCCCGTGACCAGGATGGCAACGGTGTTGTTTGCCGTGCAGAGGTTGGTCGTAAAGACCAGAATCCCGATGCCAAGTTCGGCAAAAAAAATTTTGCCCCTGCCCTGGGAGAACCTCTGTATGAATTGCTCCACTTTTTGTTCAAGAAAGGCCAGGCCCCCCTGTTCCTTCATCAAAGCGCCAAGACCGCCGATGAAGATGGAGAGTATGAAGATCTCCTGCATGCCTGTGAACCCCTCATAAATCTTCTGTGCAAAGAGAAGAAGGGTGAAGCCCGGTACGGTTATAAAGCCTGCAACGCCTGCCAGCACAATTCCTGAGAATAAAACCGCAAACACATTCAGCCCTGAAAGCGCCATGATGAGGATGGTTGCATAGGGAATTACCTGGAGAAGGCGATAGGGTCTGTCTGTTTCAACGGCGCCATCCCCGCCCAGGAGGGTCAGAATTATCACGGTGATAAGGGCCGCCGGCACTGCGATGAAAAAGTTGACCCGGAACTTGTCCCTCATTTTGCATCCCTGGGTTCTTGTGGCCGCAATGGTTGTATCTGAAATAATCGAGAGATTATCGCCGAACATGGCACCGCCCATCACAGCTCCGGCCGCAAGGGGGAGGGCAATTCCTGCCTTGGGTGCAATACCGAGGGCAATGGGTGCAAGGGCTGCTATGGTTCCCATGGAGGTTCCCATGGCCGTTGAAATGAGGGCTCCCACCAGGAAAAGCCCGGGAAGAATAAAAAAGGATGGAATAAAGGCCATGGCCAGATTCACCGTGGACTCAACCCCTCCTGTTGCCTTGGCAACCGAACTGAATCCTCCGGCAAGGAGATAGATCATGCACATGGCCATGATGGTGGGATGACCCGCCCCGGCAAGGAAGCCCTCGACCGTACGGTTCAAGCGTTTTTTCGACAAGATAACTGCAAGTAAAATGGCCGGAAGGGCTGCAACCGGTGTTGCCACCTGGTAAAACGCAAATTCGGCCCCGGTTGTCTGAAAGTAGATCCCGCTGCCCACAAAAATGAAAAGGAAAAGGGCAAGTGGTGTAAGTGCACGTTTGGATATTATTTTTTCTGAATTCAATTTGTGTTTTCCGTATTTTTATGCATCTTTATGTATCATTGGTAATTTTCGATAATTTGTCCAATAATTTGTCCAAGGAGCTTGCCATTCAAGCACAATTTTTAATTTAATCACAATATGCAACGGTTGTGAAGTGCAAAATGTCCATTCAAGGCAGAGGGCTGCTATGTCTGTTCCACTGTTGCCTTGATCATAATGTCCAGAAAGGCGGCTCACCCCAAAAGCCAAAGACCTACTAATGTGGGAGCTTACCGCACAAAAGGGATGCATGGTTGACATGCACTGTGATGAATTAGATGACCCCCATTCCCGCCACATCGAAAGCCTCTGCTTTGAGACCCGGCGCCTCGGCCTCCAGGGCAGGGTGACAGGCTCCCACCCTGAGAACTACGGACTTCACCCGGGTTGCCATGCGAACATGGTCGTTCTCCAGGTATCGTCCAAGCAGGAGGCCATCCGCCTTCGACCGGCAAGGCTTTTTGTCATCCCCAGGGGCCGGGTGATCAGTCAGATGCCGGAAACCGTTGCAAAGGTGAACCTGGGGACAGGGGATATTGATGTTGATTTTTGTATTTGATAAAGTCATCATTACAATCTGGTTTTAAAGTGGTCAGAGTCAACAAACCGATTTGGATCAAAAACTGACCACCACTAAGGAGCAGGCGTTCATCTCCCATTTCCATGAACTCCTGGTTTATATTCAGCTCAATATCGGTGATGGTTGAATAATAGGTGGATCATTCCCTTTTTTAAAAATCAGGTACGGAGCCGATCCATAATGTTTTTAAGTTTCATACTCAGTTCTGCCAGATCCTCTGAACTGGAACTGACCTGGGACGCTGTTTCAGATATCTCTTTTGCCGCATTGTCAACCTCGTCGATATTCCTGGACATCTCTTTTGTGGCATGGGCGCTCTGATTCAGATTTTCGTTCATTCCATGGATTTTTCCAGAAGCCACCTGGAGATCCTGGAGCACAGTTTGTGTTGTCAGGGCCTGCTCTTCCATTGACGAGGCGATGGAAGAGACAATATCATCGATTTCAGAAATAATTTCTGATACTTGTTGGATTTCTTCGGAAGTGGAGACGGTTGTGTGCTGGACCCGCTGGATGCTATTCTTAATGTCCTGGGTGGCATCGGCAGTCTGTCGGGCAAGGGTCTTGATTTCATTGGCCACAACTGCAAATCCCTGGCCTGTGGTTCCGGCCCGGGCAGCTTCAATGGTGGCATTAAGGGCCAGAAGGTTGGTCTGTTCAGAAATTTCTGTGATTACTTCTGTTACCTTGCTGATGTCCTTGGCAGAATTTTCCAATTCCAAAATTTGAGCGGAGGCCTTCCGGGTTTTAGCAACCGCCAGACCAGATACTGTCCTTGCCTGTTCGGCATTTCGGGCGATATCTTTTACATTTGAACTCATATTTTCGGTAGCCAGGACCATCTGTTCTATGCTGGCATTGGTCTCCAGGGATGCAGTGGTGATGTAATCCATATTGGTGTTCATCTGTATCCCAGCTGCGGTCATGGCCATTGATTTGTTTGAAGTCATTTCTGCATTGACTTTAAGTCCAGTGGAAATATCATCCAGGTGTTCCGAGGAAACCGCCAGTATCTTGATATTACTGGAGACGTCTTTAATAATATTCTGAATTGCTTCCACAAAAACATTGAAACCATTCGCCAGATCACCTATTTCATCCTTTTGCCTGACAGACAGACGCAAGGTCAGATTCCCTTCCCTGGATGAGATCTCCTTGAGCATATGCGCCAGGTCAACAACCGGTCGGACCAAATTGATCATGAGAAAATATCCAAAAGCCGCCAAGGCGATAACCACCAAAACTCCCAACATATAGATCAACATCTCAGATTGGCGCATGATGGTTCCCTTTCGTAGCTCCTCAAGGTCTTGGATCTTCAAAATCATGGCCTGACAACTCCGGGCTTTTTTTACGACATCATTGTCCAGGGAAACATCCCAGTCCTGGATATCGCTCTTCTCCACTTGCATCCAAAATATTTTTCCATAATCCATCATGTCTTGATTTATCGATGCCAATTGACTGGGATACCGGTCATTCAATTCGTCCTGGGATTTTTTCACCAGATCAAGAGCCTTTTCCAAAAGATTTTTCCATTTTTCAGCGGAATTGAGGGTATCCTCCCCATGCCGGGTAAATCCCCGGAGTTGAAAATTTTTTTCCTGACGTCGGCATTCCAGAAGATGAATATTAATCTGGGTCAGCACCTTTGCCTGTCTATCAATCTCAGAAATGCGTTTGAGGCTGATCACGCTATCAAAACAGATTGCCGCCACCAATACCGTTACAACTGTTATTAATAGCCAAGCCTTGGTTCGAATGCTCATTCTATGGAATCCCCTTGTTTAATCATTAAAGAAAATAGTCTTTTCTTGGTGAATATCTCCATTATCACTGTTCACATTCAATCTGCAAAGACCATGCCTTTTTGGGGAAGACCCAAAAAAAGCTGCAGTATCGGGTAAAAGCAACAAAAAAATCTGGGGAAAATCCCTATTTTTAATTTTCAGGCAGGTATCGAGTGTCGTCTTTTTTTACTATGTGCAAAGAAAACTTTCCTTTAAATAGACTGATATCGGCGTCATTAAATTTCTGATGATTTTGGGCAGAATTCACCAGTAATTCCACAATTCAATTTTAAAAAAAAAATCAATTTTAATAGTCAAGGGCTGGAACCTGGCGGCTGAATCTTCGTAAATCAATTCAGAGATATAACCTGAATGTCATGCGTAAATCACAGTCATGACATATGTCCGCCAATAGCCATAGCGGGATTTATACATATCATTCCATGTTTGCTCTAATTCTTCAAAGTGATTTTCAACGCATTTACAGTAAGCGCTTGCTTTGGGATTACGAGGCTGATAAATATCACAATCATAAACAGCTAGGCATGCACGGCATAGCTGTTGAGTGTTCATACTACAGGCAAGTAAATATTGAAGAGCCTGGCATTCAGCATGGATAAATTAAAGGGAGTACTTATGTGGGAATATGAGAAGCCTGACAATCTGGTTGAATGGTGGGAGGAAAGCGTCCGTAAATTTAAAACCAATACCCTGTTCTGGGTCAGAAACGACAACGGCACCCTGGATTCGGTAACATACGGACAAATTGGCGAACGCATAAAAAATGCCCGGGCCGGACTTGCCCTGGCCGGCATCCGGGAAGGGGATTACATTGGTATTATCGCCAACAACCGTCCGGAGTGGGCGGTGCTGTCATACGCGACATATGGTCTCAAAGCCCGCTTTGTTCCCATGTACGAGAAAGAACTGTTCAGCACATGGAAATATATCATCACCGACAGTACAGTAAAAGTTCTGATTGTTTCCACCCGGGAAATTTATGACAAGGTCAAAGGGTTATTAAAAGAGATACCGACCCTGGAGAAAATCTTTATCATTGACGGGGATGGTGAAAACAGCCTGAAAGCCCTTGAAGATGCGGGGGCAAAAAAACCTGTTGAACCGGTTATCCCGAAACCTGATGATATCGCCGTGCTTATCTATACCTCAGGAACAACTGGAGACCCCAAGGGTGTTTTGCTCTCCCACGGAAACCTTACCTATGTTTCAAGAGGCGGGTATAAAATTTATCCGGCACTGGATGAAAACCAGGTGGGCCTTTCAATCCTTCCCTGGGCTCACTCCTATGCCCTGAGCGGGGAGTTGAACAACTGGATACAGTTCGGCGGTTCCCTGGGATTCATGCGGGATGTGACCACGCTGGCCGAAGACCTGAAGCTTGTAAGACCCACCTTCCTGATCTGTGTGCCCCGGCTGTTTAACAGGATATATGACGGCATCATGGCCCGTATGGATGAGGCGGGCGGTATAAAGAAAAAACTTTTCAATGCGGCCCGGGAAACTGCCCGGGAAAAAAGAGAGCTCAAGGAACAGGGAAAATCCTCCCTTCTGACAAACGTTAAATTCGCCTTTCTTGACAAGCTGGTTCTCAGCAAAATTCGGGCCGGTTTCGGTGGCCGGCTGGTCGGCGCGTTGACCGCAAGTGCTGTGATAAACCGTGAAATAGGAGAGTTTTTTTATGACATTGGCGTGCCAGCCTATGATTGTTATGGATTGACCGAAACGGCTCCGGCGGTAACCATGAACTGCCCTGATTCCTATCGCCTAGGCAGCTTGGGAAAAGTGCTTGCCGGACAGAAAGTCCTTATTGACAAGTCCGCTGTAGAAGAGGGTGCGGATGACGGTGAAATAATCGTCTACGGGCCAAACGTCATGAAGGGATATCACAATAAACCCGAAGAGACCCAAAAGGTCATGACAGCGGACGGCGGATTTATCACCGGCGATCGGGGCAGATTCGACAAAGACGGATTTCTCTACATAACCGGGCGTATCAAAGAACAGTACAAGCTTGAAAACGGCAAGTATGTTTTTCCAGCTTCAATTGAAGAGGATATTAAACTGCTTCCCAAGGTGGCCAATGCCATGGTTTACGGCGACGGGAAACCCTATAATGTTTGTCTTCTTTACCCGGACTTTGATGTTCTGGGAAAATATGCCGAAAAAAACAATATCCCCTCTGACCCAGAATCCCTGGTGAACAACAAAGCGGTCACGGGCATGATTGAAAAAGAAGTTGTTAAATCCTTAAAGCAAAAATACGGCGGATATGAGATTCCTAAGAAATATATATTTCTTACCGAGGATTTTACGCTGGAAAACGAAATGATTACCCAGACCATGAAGCTGAAACGAAGGGTGGCGATGAAAGAGTATCAGGGACTGATTGACGCAGCCTATTCGAAAAAAGGGCCGCAGGTTTAATAAGGTGTTATCCAGTTAGATAGGTGAGTTTGAAAAGCATACGAAATCACACAATTACTTGTTCTGCAAAACCGGAGAGAAAACAGGAGATAAATATGAGAATACAGAAAGCAGTTGCTGGGAGCGTTATGATTCTGGCCCTTTTCGCGGCTGGTTGTGTCACCATGATGAGCTCCGGGCTGACAGTGGCTGGGGGAGACACCGTGATTTACCGATGTGAAAAAGGAGATTTGATAACCGCAAAATACTATCGGCTCTCCGACCACAGCCTTAATTTTGTCAAGGTGACCATGCCCGATGGCCAGGAGTATACCCTGCCCCAGGTTGTATCGGCCTCTGGCGCTCGATATACAGATGAGCACCAATTAGTATGGTGGATAAAAGGGGATGTCGCCCTGGTTGAGACACTCGATGAGAACGGCAAGTGGCAAATGAAGTACCAGCACTGTGAAACAATATCCGACACTGAATAGAGCGCAGGACAAATTTAAGGTTTTTACCCCAATGAAGCACCACACACAAGCACCCCGTGCCGACAGTTCTCCTGGTGCAGTACTGTTCATAGTTTCCAGCGTTCAGTTTCTCACCCCCTTCATGTCCTCTTCCGTGGGCATTGCCCTGCCGGCGATCGGTCATGAGTTCCAGGCCAGTGCCATGGAGCTGGGGTTGATTCAGATGATGTACATCCTGGCCGTTTCCATCACCATGCTCCCGGCGGGCCGGTTTGCCGACATCCACGGCCGGAAACGTATATTCATTACCGGCACCGTTGTATCCATTCTTGCCACCCTGGCAATTCCCCTTTGTATGGGGATACGCACCTTTATCCTGTTTCGTCTGCTCCAGGGAATCGGGGCGGCCATGATCACGGCCACCAGTTTTGCCATCCTCACCTCTGTGTTTCCGGCATCAAAACGGGGGAAAGCCATGGGCATCGTGACGGCCTTTATCTATCTTGGTCTTGCAGCAGGCCCCACCCTTGCCGGTGTCATGATCACCCATATGGGATGGCGCTGTATCTTTTATTTCATGCTGCCTGTGCAGATCATGGCGCTGGTGCTGACTCTGATGTACCTTCACGGGGAATGGGCCGATTCAAAGGGCGAGACATTTGACTGGCAGGGTTCTGTTGTGTTTGCCCTGGCCCTCTCCACCCTCGTCATGGGAATGACCTGGATCAACAAAATGTCGGGTGCCTGGATTATGATCCTGGCGGGCCTGCTTGGGCTGGCACTGTTTTTCCAGATTCAGAAAAAAACAAAACGCCCCCTCATTGATGTGCATCTTATCACCACCAACCTCACCTTCACCCTGAGTAATATCGCCACCCTGATCAACTATGCCGCTTCCTTTGGGATCATCTTCCTATTCTCTCTTTACCTGCAGTATACAAAGGGCTTCTCGGCCCAGACCGCGGGCTTCATCATGATGGTACAGCCACTTACCCAGGCCATGCTCTCCCCCCTGTCAGGTCGACTTTCAGACATCTATCCTGCCACATGGATTGCCACCCTGGGCATGGCCGTGTGCACAATGGGACTTTTCCTGGCATCCTTCATGGGAATTACAACCTCCCTTGCCGTAATTTTTACCATACTCATTCTCCAGGGCATAGGATTTGGGCTTTTTTCCACCCCCAACATGAACGCCATCATGTCCAGTGTCCAGCCCCGGTATTACGGCATCGCCTCCAGCATGGTGGGAACCATGCGCACCCAGGGCATGCTGGTGAGTATGGCAATAGTTACGGTGATCATCACCCATTATCTGGGGGATCAGGCAGTAACCCCGGAGAACATGGGACACTTCATGAAAAGCATGCAGATATCATTGCGGATTTATTCGGTCATGGGAGTTGTGGGTATTATTTTTTCTCTGGGTAGAGGATCCAGACGTGGCAACCACGTATAGCCTGAAGGAGCGGTGGATGTCAAGCAAGTGTCACCTGTATTTGAGACAACACTTCCTTCAGTTCGTCATAAAAATATCGTTTCTGTCCGCAAAAGTTTATGGGGTCGATTTTTTAATTCCACTCCTGATCATGTACCCACTAATGCCTCTGTTAGCGCTGTCTTCGTGGGCTTCCCCTTTAATTCAAAGAAGGTTTTCAAATCTTCCACATTAGTAGGTATAAAACATTCCTCATCGTTGTTACTTTTATCTCATATTTTAGCACATTGTTTTCATAGGAAAAATCCTGTTGCACAATAAGGTATCAATATATTAGACAATTTAAATTTTAACACTAAGGTACGACTTTTGCTTTAAATTTAATCAATATTATTGGGGGAAAGGCCAAAAGTTTATAGATGAATAGTAAGATAGCTTTATTCCCTTTCAAAAAAAAAGGAGATAGTTAGAATGAAAATGAAATTTTTAGTAGTGCTCATGATTGCATTGTTATTAGCCTTTGGTGGAATATCTGCCAATGCGAATATCATTCAAAATGGAACATTTAATACTGATCTTTCTGGTTGGACTGAGGTAGGGAATAATACTGTAATAAGCGGAGTCGCTAAAATTGGGCAACCAGGACCTGGCGGAATCTCTTATATTCAGCAAGAGTTCTTTTTGGGAGCAACCACAACAGCACTTGACATTAGTTTTGAATACACATGGGAAATAACCCGCCCGTCACCAGGTGCTGATATTTTTATTGCATCGTTTGGGCTATGGGACGGTTCTGGTTGGAATGATGTAGAGTTGATTAATCAAGACAGCAACGCAGGTGTTTTCAACTCAACAGTTAGTTTCAACGAACTTTTAACAATTGGAGCTTTTAATAATTCAAATCCTAATGCAAGATTAACATTTAGTTTGGATGAAACCCCTACTCCATCTACTGTAGGTACTAGGATTGCACTTGATAATGTTAGTGTGAATCCAATACCCGAACCTGCCGCAATGCTTCTTTTCGGAATTGGTCTTTTAGGCTTAGCAGGAGTCAGCAGAAGAAAAAAACAAATATAAAAATTTTATTTAAAAGCAGAGTCGGATGATAGGCTCTGCTTTTTTTTGTTTCATTGCACTTTATAACTTCTAAGTAACTCATTTGAGTTACTGATCGGTTTGGTGCCAGGGATTGAACGTTCACCATACGCAATCAAAGCTTATACCTCGTTCTATAAAACCTCCTCTTCCTGGGGCCGCATCTTCTTGCGCTGGATACTTCTCTTATTCCCACAGCCCCCATTTCCAGCAAATACACCTTCTCTTTGTTATTTGACGCCTAAAGCCTTATAAACAGCATCCACAGGATCAGAATAAAAACTCGTCTGGAATTTGGCAAACAGCTCCCCGGGGATGGTTGGGATATCTCCCACGCTGCTCATGGGAATCAGGATTCGTTTTGCACCTGCGTCAAATCCGACCTGCAGTGCTTCTGCAAGATTTGATGCTTTTTCAATGGTTCCACCCAGGCTCATATTCCCCAGAACGATCATCTGACTCTGGATGGATCTGCCCATGAGCCCGGAACAAAGGGTGATGAAGCTGCACAGGGTTAAATCAGAGGCAGGGCCGGTGCTTTGCATCTCAACAATATGGAGGTGGTAATCATGATCCCCGACCCTGGACATGGAGCTGACCCTTGCCATGTTAGCCTTGAAATAGTCCTAGGCAATTTTGATGGCCTCCCTGGTTATTAAAATATCATCAAGAAGCATATTTCTATGGGGTCAACCCCTTTTAGCTGTCATCTGTGTTTATCAATCCCTGTCCCTTTGCCGTGAGCCGGTATTTTTGCGTTGGACTTTTAGGAGAATCCGGCTGTGTCATTTCTACCAAATCTGCCTGCAATGCAGGTTGGAGACAGGTGTACAAGAAAGTGGGGCGGTGATTCAAGTGCAGATACCGCATGGCCTCTTTGGTGTTCAAAGGCTCGTTTTCAAGGCTCTCAAGAAGATTTATTACTTGTTCGGTTACTTGTTCGGTTACTTGTTCGGTTTCCGGATCAATCTGAATGCGTACCTGCTCGGCCAGATACACAATAAACCTGACCCTCATGCCCAATTCCCCAATCTGGGGTTCCGGCAGCCCAAGCTCCTCTGCCTGTTTAAACATGCGGGGTACACCGGTTCCCCATTGTTCAATGAGATTCATTTCCCAACAGTCCCTTCAGGCCCATGGGTCTTATCCCGTGCCATCAACGTTGTCTCCTACGGGGTATTTCTACAGGTGCTTCTGGTTCATATGCTTTCAATCCTGTATCCCCAGTCAATATTTCAATTTTCCATCCCATCCGGGCATAGTATTCAGCCACATCTTTTATGGTTGCGTCCCCAAGGGAAAGTTTTTGACCCTGGGCCAGGTCGGGCCAGTATTCAGACAGTTTTTTGAGTTTTTCCGGAGTCCAGAGGGTGTATTGGTCTGAAAAAGCCGCCCAGGGCGTTTGTTCATCGGCGCTGAGCCGCATTAATTCTCCCAGGTCCACGGCTCTTTCCCTGCGGCTGTGTTTTGCCTGGGCAATATGATTACCCGTTTCAATCAGGGTGGCCAGGGGCAATACAAGGGTCGCCTTGGCCTCTATTTCTGCCTTTATTTTCGTATCCACCCTTGGCTTATCCCATTTATCATCATCCGGCCCGCAGGTCGCCATATTGGGAACTGCAAGCCAGACACAGAGAATGCTGGTATCCATAATCAATACTTTTCTCATGCATTGCCTCTGGATTTGAGGGCAGCTTCAATGCGCCCCTGTGTCGCGATTCGGCCGAGGCTTCCCCCGGCCATCAGCTTTGGCAGCTGCTGGATATCTTCCAACTGGGTCAAAAGACTGATCCCGGTATGATTATCCCTGTGGGCCACCGCAATAAAGGGCACCATTTCTGCCCCTGCGGCATCCAGGAGGGCCGGATTATGGGTGGTCACAATTACATCGATGGCCCGTTCCTTGCCCAGAGTTTTGAGCATTTCAATCAAAAATTGCACCCTCGAAGGATGCAACCCGTTATCCACCTCTTCAATGACCAGCAGGCTTTTGGATTTCCGGGTTAATAATGCCGTAACAATGGCGAGGTATCGAAGCGTTCCATCGGACATCCCCCGGGCATCAATTTCATGGGATGTGTCGCCTCCCCATCCTTCCCGGCAATAGAGCATGGCATCGGTTTTAAATTTGCCTACCGGCTCAGCCCAGATTCGCTCAATATCCCTTTCCGGCAATTTTTTCAGATAGCTGGTGAGAGTTTCTTCCAACTCTTCCCGGGATTCTTTTTCTATTCCGGCCAAAACACCGGCGATGTTGGAGCCGTCCGCCCTAAGGGTCTCGGAAAAAGATGAGTAATCCCGCATATGACTCGGAATGGGGTCAAATACAAAGATATTCTTGAGCTGGGACAAAACCTGTTGTGTGCCGTCCTGGATTTCTTTGCGCAAATTCATGGTTTCTGTTTGAGAAAGAACAGTATGGGACCGGTTAAGCTCCACAAGTTTTTCACGGCTCTGGCCCTGGGTTCCCGTGGAGAAACAGGTCGGTATCCCAGGGGTAGTTGATTCTTCCTGTTTGGTCACAAAAAGAGTATTAACCTTTGGCTGCCCATTGCCTTTTCCATAGGTCAACAAGGCCAATTCCTCCTTGAAAACCTCAGCTTTGCTGCCGTTTATCTGTATGGTCAAACTATACCGATAATCCTGGGAGGCCTTTAAACCGTCAACCAGGATTTCCAGGGAAAACTGGTTCTCAGGTTTACGACAGACCCATTCCATTCCGCCCCGCAGCAGGGGCAGATTCACATCCCCGTTAATAGCCTGGAAAATTCCCACACCGGCACTGACCCGGCTTAAAAACACAAAGGCATCCAGCAAATTGGATTTTCCACTGGCATTGGTTCCGATGAGAATGGTCAAAGGATCGATATATAGGGTTGAATCCTTAAAACTTTTCCAGTTTTTCAAGTTTAATTCTTTGATCATGATGTCTCCTAAACTTTTTGCCTTGTCGCCTTTTTTCAGAAAGATTCAATGGTGGTTTAAGACCTGTAATCAAACGGGCTTACAAGTGATTATTCATCTATTTGTTCCCACAGCCCCCATTTCCAGCAAATACACCTTCTCTTTATTATTTGACGCCTAAAGCCTTATAAACAGCATCCACAGGATCAGAATAAAAGCTCGTCTGGAATTTGGCAAACAGCTCCCCGGGGATGGTTGGGATATCCCCCACACTGCTCATGGGAATCAGGATTCGTTTTGCACCTGCGTCAAATCCGACCTGCAGCGCTTCTGCAAGGTTTGATGCTTTTTCAATGGTTCCGCCCAGGCTCATATTCCCCAGAATGATCATTTGACTCTGGATGGATCTGCCCATGAGCCCGGAACATAAGGTGATGAAACTGCACAGGGTTAAATCAGAGGCAGGGCCGGTGCTTTGCATCTCAACGATATGAAGGTGATAATCATGGTCCCCGACCCTGGACATGGAGCTGACCCTTGCCATGTTAGCCTTGAAATAGTCATAGGCAATTTTGATGGCCTCCCTGGTCTTTGTGTCGGTTCCAGAGCCTGAGATGGAGAGTTTACCGTTGCCCGCCGTCACCTGAAGTTCCAATCGGTATAAGCCGAGATGCCCGGATGTTCCGAGCTTTACAGTGTGCATTGTTCCAGGGTTCATGGGGCCTTCAGGAATGAGTGTCCCTCCGCCCTGCTCAAGAACAGTGACGAATTTTTCTTCCAGGGATTCGTTATCGATGTAGCTGAAATGCACGTCATAGAACTCCATGCCCCCGATTTTTTTCAGCTGTTCCTTAACACGCCTCCTGGTTTCCAACGCATAAACCAGGCAGCGTTCAACCGCATCTTTATCAAAATCTCCATGGGGATATATGATTTTTAAAAGCCCGGACACTGTCTTTCTAACGGCAATGATGTCCCTCTGGTTCAGGTTGTTTCCGATTTTAAAGTATCGATCAATGGCATCGGCAAAGCTTCTTTTCCGCATCTCCCTTAAAAATTCAGCAAGAAAATCAACAATCAGTCCATACTGGTTGGTGAGAAACTCGGGCCTCATCTTGGGAATTTCCCAGCCCGGAACATAGGCATGCATCCGGTCGAAAAAAGCGGCATCGATCATTTCTTCAGGGAAGGGCGCAAAGAGATGGCTGGTTTTAACAAGCGTGTCCACGCTTTGGTTGATGTTGCCCACAAAGACCATGGCGGCATTGGCATTAATCTCATCTCTTCCCCGGGAAAAAGAACCGGATGCCATGAAATCCTTCATGATCTGTACGCCGTCCTTGTCTTTAAACCGGATGCCGGCGACCTCATCAAATGCCACCGTGTCCCAGACCCCCACAAGACCTACCTTCCTGGTGCTCATATTATAAAAAAGGTTTGCCACGGTTGTCTGACCGCCGGACACCAGTATGGAATTGGGACTGATCTCCTTGTAAATATGACTTTTACCCGTTCCCCTGGGACCGAGCTCACACAGGTTGTAATTGTTTTCAACCAGAGGGATCAACCGTGCCAGAAAATGCCATTTGACACGCTCCTCAAAAAGAGTCGGTTCAAGCCCGGTTGATCTCAGGATCATGTCGATCCATTGTTCTTCAGAAAATTCTTTTCGCCCCTCAAAAATCGAGTTCATATCAAGATTGGGCATTTGAATGGGTTTGAGCTCTGATATGAGAAAGGGAGAATCCTTTGACCCCTCCTCATAGTAGTATTGAAGATTCAAAATACACCAGATGCCTCCCACCAGGAGTTTTTCATATCGTTTTACTATATCACTTGAAACCTCAAGTCCCCTGACCCCAAGGTTGGAAAGCATGGCTTCATAGATATCCCGTCGTTCGTTGAGCCTTACCGTAACCTTATCAATAATTTTATAGCTGCCGAGCTCCTTGATCTTGGATTTGACCTTTTCGGCCTCATCCGGGCGGACATAATTGTCTGACAGAATCTGCTTTACCGTTTTAAGACCCTCCTGAATCACCTCTTCATCTTCCACCGCACAATACATCCCCAGAAGATACTCAAGGACATAAACAGGGACATTGGCTCCCTCCTTGAGAAGCTTGGTCAGGTCTTTTCGTACCACACGGCCTGCAAAATGAACGTTCAGCAATACATCAATATCCACGTCGCCTGTTTTCATAAATCCACCTGAAAGTCGTTTGCAAATGCAATATCTATCATGATCGGCATTCTGTCATACTCTGTATCGTCATCACCATTCCGAAGCACCAGCGCATATGTTTTTTTATTGTCAAACGGTCCTGACTTTAAGGGCAGCATGACTGATCTCTTGCGCTCATCCATGGATGAAGAGCCGCTGTCAAAGGTGATGGTCTCCTCCTTGCTGATAATATCGTTTCCGTCCCGCAGGGATACTTTCAAGGTCCTGGGTTTCATGCGCTGGGAAACTTTGTCCGTCTGGATAAATTCAAATCTTGGCATGTTGGTTACAATCTTTTTGGAAGATCCCAGCAAAGAGACACCCACGGTGCCGACCTTGGATTTCTCCAGGTGGATGCCCTTCATTTCAGAGACTGTTATAACCGGTATGGTGATCTCCTGGAGCATGGCCCCGCCATGAAAAAACTTTGCCCCTCCGACAAAGTTGAACCTGTTGGTTCCCCTTGGCAGCCAGAAACCCATGTCTGAAACAGTGTTGGCGGTCTGTTTCGTGCTGCCGGCAAAAACCTTATCAGATTTTCCAAGGCTCGTTCCCATAATGAATCGTTTATGCTTTTTAACCGCTCCGTTGGGCTCCAGATCCAGGGTGCTTTTGTCCAGCGCTGCCGGATCTTTTTCCTGGTAAATAAAACCATGATCTGCGGTAATAATGACCCGGGTGCCGTTCAGACTGTTAATGATAAGCCCCACAAGGGCCGTCAGCTCATCAATGGCGGTTCTTACCGCCTCAAAGGTCTTATCCTCTGAAACGGCCTTGTCTCCAACGGCGTCAATTTGATCGTGATAAATATAAATGACCCTGTGGGGTTTTACAAACGCCCGGCCCTTGTCTTTGCTCATGGCTGTAAGATCTTTTGCCCGAACGGCTGTTCCGTTAAAATTATTTAGAATGGCAGCACGCTGATCAAATGAGGCGGTTGGCTTCCCGTCAACTAACGGAGAGGCTGTGCCTTCTTTAAAGGACAGGGATTCATGGGGCAGTAACGCCGCCATTCCGAGAGCTGTAAAGCTTGGCAGAACGCCCAGCATGGGCTCAATCTCAGCCTGGAGTCGATACTTGCCATTAATCAGATCTGTCATCTCTTTTGCTGCCTCATAGCGGAAGGCATCACTGACAATGACAAATATCCTGTTTCTATCCGACTGGGTCAGGGTCTGGCTTATTCTTTTTTCAAAAAACTCATACTGATTATCGACCCCCTTAAGGCGCCAGTGGTCGAGCAGCCCTGATTTAAAATCAGGGGGTGGTTCCAGAAAATCACCCCATCTGATGGAGAGGTGTTCCATAAACCAGCCGCTGTAACAATCCTCCACACAGGATCTAAGCTGTTTCAGCACATCCCATCCGCCCTGTTCCACCTCGTTGGCAAGCTCATTGAAAACTCTATGGAATTGATCAACGAGAAAAAGTTCCCGGGTATAGGCCGCAAACATTTCATCGGCACTCTTGTAATTAAATCCGGCATTATATTTCTTTCTCAGCTCAAACAGCCTTATGGCAGTTTCCAAGGCATGGTAGGCAGAGCTATAGAGATTTTTTTCAGGGGGATCCTTAAAAACAAAGTTTGCCCAATATCCATCCAGCCGTTTTTTTATGGCCGCTTGGATGTTTGAAAAATCCTTATCAAAACATGTCCGCTTAAAACCATCAATGATCTGGTCCCTGAATGAACTGATAATCCTCTGCTCCACATCTTCAAATGTGGAGACTTCCAGAAGGTCTTCAATTTCCAGGCAGGAAATCGTGGGGGCAATATTCAGTCGTTTAGCAATAGTCTTTGAGACCCGGTTGAAATTCTCACAATAAAGGGTATGGGTCTGCCACTGGTTTAAAAAGACAGATGCGTTCACAGCTTTTGACGTTCCCGACATCCTGAAATGTTCAAGGGAAACCGGCAGATCTTTTTTCAGGTTGTTTGAAAAATCCGTGACAAAGATTCTTATCAAAAGATCCATCAAGCCGGGTGATGATTCGTTCACATATCCAAATGTCTGAACCATGAATTTCCAAAAAGAAGGGGCAAGCCCAAGGGTATCAATCTCCTTCCAGGACTTTGATTCATTTGTCGCATCAAACTGGCCGTCCAGGCAGAAAGAGTCCATCAATTTCATGAGAACGGCAAAGGGTTCAGGATGATCCGCCCTTGCAAGAACGGTAATCATCTTAAGGTCTATATCATCCTCCCGATCCTGGGGTTCAACCCATTTTTTTAATCGGTCAAACCTGTCCCGGCTCCTGCAAAACGCCTTTCGCTCTTTAAGAAAAGGCCTCAAGCTCTGGTTCTTGAGGCCCAGTTCCTTAATCAGGATAGAAGCCCGGTCGGCATGGAAAAGATAGGAGTATAATTTGATATCAAAAAGCCAGTCTCGTTCTGGAGCGGGCTCATAGTACGGGGCATAGAGGATGAATCTTTCATTAACATCCCGGGTCTCAAGCCGTATCTTTAAATCAAGGGCTGAGGTCCCATCAATCCTTAGTAGGGTAACTCCATCCACCTCTATTGACGGCAGACTCTCTTCAAATTCTTTTTCCCCGTCATACCAGAAGACAAGTCGTTTGTTCTCTTGTTTAAAAATCCGTGTCAGGGTCTGGTTTATCTGTTGGATATCCATTTACGTTGTCCGTATGCCACGTTACAGTCAAAACTTACCACACCATTTTGACATTGTATTTACTGAAAAACCCATCTGCTGACGCAAGCGTATTCAGAAAGTTTTTCATCGTTATTGAAAAGCCAGAGCATGGTGTGTGTATCCATTAAAATTTTCATTCCATATATTCCTTGAAGTCTTCAAGAGGTTCATGAAAGTCATCGCTTATATGGATCATGCCCTTGAGAGTTCCGGCTTTTCTTGCAGACTTTGCTTTCTTTTTTTGCCGCTGAACAGCCGACAGGGGATTTGTTAACTTCAGGTTCAATGCTCATTTTTTCCCGGCAATCGCTTTCTTTTCTGCAAGAAGGTTCCCAAATTTCCCATAGTTAACCTTTACACCGTCATCCAGATCAAGGGAAATTCTCATGTCTGCCAAATGCCGCAGCTCGTCGTCAAAGGCTTTGAGCTCAATCTGCTTTCTCTTTAACAGGTCGATTTCCTTTTGAATCTTTTTCTGGGCCGATGCCGTTGTGGATGCATCCCTTTCATGGTCAAGGAACTCAATCCTGGCAGTGATATTTCCCTGGAGGGGGGTCACATAGTGGGATCGAATTCTGGACAGGGTTGAATCATTATACCGGTGCAGATATACGAGGCATTCAAACGCCTTTTGTCTGCCGCTTGAAAACAGCCAGTATATGGGCCGTTTTTTGTACGTTTTCATGTGGTCTTTAAAAAACGTGGTGCTCAGGTATCGCCTGATGGTGTCGGTGGGCGATTCGCCGGATCTGGGTTTCAGGGCGTCTGCGATGAACTTCAGATTCTCATCAAGGGTTTCTTCGGGCCAGGCCGTTTTAATGAAATGAACAAATCTCCGGGCTGCATCATCCTCGAACCACTCCATGTCCATGATGGGGATGATGCCGTCGTCATCGGCTGGAAAGGTTTTGTATCTTGCAGCATCAAATCCTTTGTTGCCGCTGTGGGCATAAATCAGGCCTGGCTCATCAAGGCTGTAGCGTCCCATCATGCAGCCTATGGCGTAGGAGATCAGCTCCTTCATGGTATCGGTGAGAAGGAGGGCTTCGTATTCTTCTTCTGTTTTTCCTTTTCCATAGCGGTAGTGGGGGTTGCAGGTGAGGGTGATTTCATGAAGAGGAACATCCGGGGTGAGTTCCTCTTGCAGGTCAAACGCATCAATGAAAATGCTGTTATTTTTTTCTTCCAATCCTTGCATTTGAGCGGTCATTTCTTGCCAATTCCTGCACAAAGTGCTGTTAGTTTCTTTTAAATAAGGTTGATGATAGTCAATATGCAAAAGAGGAAGAGAGGTGAAATCCCAAGACGTTTCATAGTAATCCCAGTCTTTTTTACTAATTAATATGCATGTATTGACATTTTCAGTTATTGATAGAGGAATGTTTTCATTAATAAAGGGCAATGTAAATACATCGTTTATTGTTGTGTTTAGCGTTGGATTAATAGCCTTTAAATAATAGTCAGACACCGGTGTGTTTAAAAACGCCAATACTTTATTGTCACATTTAAAATGTGAATTAAAGATGGTTGGGGAGCCAGAACTATATTGCGAATACTCTGGTTTAATACGAAAACTATTAATTGCAGATGTTATAAGAGACCAGGTAATACCTTCTTTTCCCCAAAATTTCATATTACACAAGCCACCATGTGATTCATAGTATCGCCGAGCACTGTTTGACCAGTTTACTACTTGTAGTTCATTGCCTGCATATTTTCTAAAACCTCCTCCATTTGCGTAACTAACCCAATCAGAATTTTTGTTATCAATTTCCCAAAAGAAACGTAAATATTTATCATTATTATGTGTTTTGTTTCTTCCTCCGGAAACAAATATATCACCAATTAATTTTTGCTCAAACAAGTGTGTACCCTTTAACCAATACGCAATAGGACTCACAGGAATCTTCTTAAAATCAGCAGCAGAGGCATTGAAAAACCAACCACAATCTGGATTTTGAATGGCTTCACGAACGGCAATTTTTTTTGCAGTCTCCGACTTGCCTTCAATCAGACGTAAGTAATTTCCTTTTAAAGTTGGTCTGCTGGCATTTTCCAAGACAAAAGCCGTTGTTGAAACCACCTCACCACCAATGCTATCAAACCCCCTTGCTCCAAGGTGGGCCATAGAGAGTATAGCTTTTTGATCAAGGATCTTTTGGCGAAGTTTTTCATAAGATGAAAGAAACATCCAGCTCTGCATGGTGATCATTCCAACGAGGCCCTGCTCAACTGAAAGTTCAAGATTCCGTTCAATAAAAATGGCAAACAAATCGGATTTGCTGGCAGGGTAGTGTTCTTTTGCAAAAGCTTTTAGCATAGAGTTCATCCCGTTGCCACCCATATAAGGCGGATTAGCCACCACACAGTCATATTTTTTCCCCAGGATTTTTGCCTGGTTTATAACCGGCTTCAAACTCTCCAGCTCTTCTCCGGCAGCAAAGTCAAAAAGATCGTCGCTATCGGTTTGCCCTGATTTAATAATCCCTTGGATGGCATCCAGTTTGTCAGCCAGTTTTTCTGGGATCATTAGCAAAGATCCAAAGGTTTTTGCATGTTCAAACAGATCAACCAGCTCCTGAATCCATTTTAAGGCAGAATTCCCACCCTCCCTTTTTGAGACAGCATCTGAGAGCTTTTCCTTATCAACCCCCCTGGTTTCAGCAATGGATATGATATTCAGCTTCAGATCATCCCGGGTGAACAGCCGTCTGTCATCATTTCTGGCCCTCATTAAAACGGCAAAACCGGCAAGCTGGGCCGCCCTGTCGTCTATATCAAGGCCATAAAGATTCTTCCCGAGGATCAGGCCGGGGATATCCCGGGTTCTGTAGCCCCTTTCAAGATAGATCTCTTTCAGGATATCGTAGGCCTCCACCAGGATATGGCCGGAACCGCAGGCTGGATCTAAAAAGGTCAGCTCTTCAGGATTCAACTCCCCGGGCGTTGCTGCATCAAGGGCTTGCTGGACTTCAGGCTCCTGTTCTGCCGGTTCAATATAATAGGCCATCTTCTCTCTTAACGAAGACTCGGGGTAGGTGGCCATCCACATTCGCCCAAGGGTGTTCTGGACCATATATTTAACGATCCAGTTTGGAGTGAAGAGCTGGGTGGCAGCGGGGATGTCTTCGCTCTTTACAACTTTCCCGATGACCTCGTCTTTTTTCTCGGAAATATAAAACTGATAAATCCAGCCGATGATCTCAACGTCATTCCAGAGCTCTTCATCAATTTCAGTGATCATCTTTCTGACCGGGGAGTTTGAGTGCAGGAGGTTGTCCGGCAGAAGAAGTTCGGCCTCGTTGTCAATTTTCTCAAACAGAAAGGGCATTGCCCTGTGAAGGGCGTTGCACTGGGCAATGATCAGCATCCGGTAGAGCTCGTTGTCCCTGTCACCGGCAAGCCTGAGTTCGATCACCCTTTTTTTGTCAAGGCCCGGCAGGTCAACGTCCGTTGCGTTCTCAAGGATTTCAGGGATGTCAGAGCCGTTGGGGTTGCTTAAGACCCTGAACCCATGGTCCAGAAAGCCGTGAACCTCCATATAGCGGATGGCGACAAACCGGTTAAACCAGGTGTAGGCAATGGACCGAACAAACATTTCAAACCCGGATTGTTTTAACCTGTTGACAAGCTTCTCCCGAAGTTCACCTGCTTTTTTAGAAAAGGCCCGGGTGCCGATGATGGAAACATCGCCCTTAATTTCAAGGGGCTCGATATCGTCATCCCCGTGGATGCCGAACCGTGCGGCCCTTTCCGTGACCGCCTTTATAAAATCGGTCCTTGCCCTGGGTGCATATGCTTTAATCTGTGAGGTGTTCATATTTTACCTTTGGTCGTGGCGATTAGAGAACCCTGATCCGGAAATTGTCCTTGATGGCGTCGAGGAGCTCGGCTTTAACCTTTTCAATAAAAACAGCCACGTCTTCTTCAGTATCGAGATATGCCTTGTGCTTGAAGTTGGCGGGTTTTATGGTTGTTATCTTTTTTACCGGTGGTAGCGGCTTGCTGTTCTTTTTATCCGGCACAGTTACAACAGGGGCGAATTCTTCGTCAATGGCCTCCAAAGCATCCTCAAAGGCTTGCTGGGATTCATTAACGCTGTAGCTCATTTGGGGGATGCTCTGTTCTGCGGCTATCTTTTTCTTGAAATTCTGAAGGGGGAAAAGGGTTTTATTTTTAAAGGCATCATCTGCGTCTTTTTGGTTTAACAGTTTAGATACCTGTTTGATCTTATTATCGATCTCGTCAGTGGCAGATTTTCGCCGTTCATCCACGTGTTTATCATTAAACCGCTCCACAGTTGAAACCAGCATGCTGACATCCTTAAGCATCTGATAGGGACTCCTGGCAGAGACGATCTCCTCCATCCGCTTCAGGGCCTTTTGCGCTTCGGCATCTTTTTCAATGGCATATTTATTGGGCAGAAACCGCTTTAATGCACCTTGCAATGTCTCCCAGGTCTGTTTCTGGTTTTCATAAAAATCCTGAATATCCAGAAAATCCTCATGGGCATCAAGGAGATCAGCGTTGCGGCGGTTGAACTCTTTGATCATCTCAAAGGCGTCATGGAGATCAAGGATGGCGGCTGCAACTTTCAAGCAGCCGTCGATCTCTCGTTTACCGGGATAACCGCCTGTATCTGCCAGGGTCTTGTATTTATACAGGGGCGTCGTCCATTTTTTCAGACCGAGTTGTATATATTGACCGATCTTTTCCTGACCGTCCGGAGCCAGAGAGCCAAATATCTCCTTGCCAAGATCTTTTGCCGCTTGAAGATCCCGGGTTGCCATGGTGATCTTTTTTACGATCTGGACATTCTTCCATTGATTCGTTTTTGACAGAAGAGGGATGGCATCCTTGGGCCCGATCCTGGCCTTGTCCACGAACAGGCTGATGTTTCCGGCCATGAACAACTTGGCCGTGAGGATCACAATCTGGAACGGCGGCCAGCCAAACGGCCGTTTTGAAAATTGTTTTACCAGCTCATCCAGAACTATGGTTTTATTGCTTGCGGTTTTAAGTTCAACAAAGGTTCTGAGCTCTTTGATATCCTGAGTCTCTTCCCCGGCAAATTCAAGGAGGAGCTGTTTCTGTCCAATGTCATCGGACAGCAGGATCTGCCTGATCTCTCGTATGGGATCATCATGTACATGGGTCAGATAATTAAACTTGCTGAATGTATTTAAAACCAGGTAGTCAAAGGCCTGATCAAGGGCTTTTGAGGTCGCAGCGGCACTTATCTCAAGGGTTTTACCAAGGGTGTAGAAATCGGCATTGAGAATCAAGTCATCCACCCTTGAGATGAGTCTTTCCCTTCTGCCTCTGTTGTCGTCTGCCCGGTCCCTTAATATCTGTTTTAAGCTGGTTGATGCGGCTGCATCACTCTTCTCCTTGATGTATTTGTCCGTCTGGATATAGGTGCGTATCTCAGAAAAAAGGGCCTGATCATTACCCATTTTTATGAGGACAGTTCCCTCGTCATTCAGGCTGTGCATGATACATTTTCCGGCATTGTACACTGAATACTCATCGTGCATGGGGCTTATGATCTCAAGGGAAAGCTCATCCTCCAGTTTTTTCCCCCAGGGTTTTTCATCACAGATCCGGTTAAAGACATAGTCCCTTTTAAAGGGGAGGTATTTGTGCTTGGATTTGTTTTTCAGGATATCATCAAAAACAATATCCCCCAGAAGCTCTGTCTCTGCATGGGAAGAGATCTCAACGCTTTTTATCTCCCTGGAGACTTCCCGTTCTTCGTTGGTGAGGAAGAAAAAGAGGTCACCGTTGCGGCTGATAAGGTTCTCTTTTTCAAGACGCACGAGCGCCCCGTCAATTTGTTCCTTAAGGATGATCCTGTCCGCATCCACCTGGTCGATACAAAGGGTTGCAAGGTTATCTATGTTGGGTTTGATGATATCCACATAACGAATTAGAAAAAGCGTCTGGAGAATGTTAATATCAAAGGGTGCGTTTAATCCTCTATTCTCCCTTGCCTGTTCAATGCTCCTTTTAACCGAGGTGTCCAGGAAACTTTCTATACAGGGAAAAAACTCATACAGGGGAACCAGTGCGCCGATCTCCCTGGAAGAGATGTTCTTGGCAGCAGATTGAAAGGCATCAAGCATGGACCTCTCCCCCCGGCTGAGGTGGAGGCCTGTTGCTCCTGCCTTTCTGATGGACTCAAATATCTTTTGAACCAGTTGGAAATGGTAGGGGGTGAAGGGGTAATTAGTTGCAAACTCCTGGTCGCTGGAGAAGTTTTTTAACGTGGTGGTATCATGGGTGAAGCTGAGCTGATTCTTAAGAATATCCCCTTTTTGAGAGAAAAGTTCTTTAAGCGCTATCTTTGCATCATCCTGCTTTTCAAGAAGACGCGCCTGGATCACCTCGTCGGTATTGGCACTGGACAGGGATAGCCTTGTGTTGAATCTGCCCTGGATTTTAGAAAAGTCATTTGCCTTGGAGGATTTAATATCCCCGAGCACTGCGTCAATATCTTCCTGGGATGTGACCAGAACCCAGGCCCTGCCGCCGCAAATTCTCCCCAGGTCTTCAACAATTGTCTGCAGGTTCAGCATCAGATGGGTATCACTGCCGATAAATTGGCCAATTTCATCCACCAGAAATATGATTCTATGGGTTTTTGATCGTGTATCCAGATATTCCTTTACCCTTCTTGCAAATTGTTCGACGGTGAGGTTGAAGCTCTCCTCATACTTTTCAAACCAGTCCCGGGTGGCATCCGGGTTTTTATCAAGGACCAGGGATAAGGCTTCAACAATTTCATCTTGAAAAAGGGAGTAGGCGTCCCGTTCATTCTCCCATTCAGAGCCGTATATCTCCTTGAACCTGGTTTTAAACTCCTCATATTTGCCCTTTATGCTCAGGTATCTTTCTATCTCGGCAAGGGGAAGGGAATTTGAACAAAAGCCCTGGCTTTCATTGAACAGCCTCCAGAAGACGGATAAAATGGTGGATCTGCCGTCCGTTGCATCAGCTCGGCTGTCTATATTAAAGAGGATAACATCGGCATCAATGGCTGCAGTCCGCCTGATATCGCCTAAAAGCATGGGGTCTTTTATTTTGTCAGAAAAAAAATCAACCGCTTTTTTTTCAGAAGAGCCATCAGGACTGTAAGCTGCCCTGTTACCCAAAAGATAGGAGAGGATTTTAATAAAGTGGGATTTTCCTGAACCAAAAAAACCGGATACCCAGACGGCCATCCTGCCAGCTAATATGGGATCATTGGGATTATCTGCACCACCAAGGTAGGATGACAGGAAGGTTCTTAAATGTCTGTCAAGCTCACGGGTAACAACATATTCATCAAGCTCCTGCCATACAACAGACTCATTTAGCTGATCTGCCTTTACAACCCCGTTTATGGGGCGTGAGATATCCTTTGTGAATATATTTTGAATCAGCATTGCCGAATTTCCTTTCAGATATTTGATCTGCCTTTATCAACTAAAGATTGCATTTTTTAGGTATCACCTAAAAGTTGCAAGCGTTAGTTGGCCGGATATGCAAGACGCCGGGCATGTAGCTGTAATCGTTTACCGCAAGTGCCCGGCAACGCAGCAGATCCGGTCAAATAGCGCTCCCGCAGGGTTCATGGTTTTTGGTTTTGAACCCTGCACAATTTGGTGAATGATAAATTTTTAAAAAACATCATAACAAACTAATATAAATGCTAATTGGTTTAAAAACAAAAAACATGAATGCAACTTTTAGGTGTCAAACGAGCCGTTGATTACACAACCAGTCGAAATGCCCTGTAATAATTAGCCTCTTTTAACCGGCCAAAGAGGTTGAGCCCCTGTCCCGTATATACCCCGGGATAGAACATGACCAATGGCGTCTCTTCCATTAAATGGTGAAGATTGTTCAGGAGATTATGGCTTCTCAACATGGGATATGCATTCCCAACACCCGATACCAGAACAAGATCCTGTTCATCTGGACGGGCAAGATCAACAAATTCGTTTGCAATTTTTTTGGCCTCCATCGGACCTTTAAGGGCTTTTAGAACCGCCTCGTCCCCCTTTTCTGCCTGGAGAGTAAGAACACGGTCAAGCAGGTTTCTGCTTTTAAGATACTCAACAATAAGTTCAAACAGGTTGATGTGCTTGAAACGCAGGGCAGGCTTTCTTTTTGGAATCTGTTTTAAGAGAAACTCAATATGATCTCTTACTTCCAGTTCAAACTCAGGGGGATAATCAAAGATATAAAAGCCGATTTCATTCCCAAGGCCGGAATTAGAGAGGAGTTCATCGGATGTCAGCCGATCAAGAATCTTGTCCAGACGGGTTTTAAATGGTGCCATAGGAAATCCTTATGGGGCTACATAACTTTCATGCACTTTAATACATAGGCTTCGTTTTTTTTGGCAAGATATTTCTCTATTTCCGGCGCCAGGGATACGGGAATTAACTTACAGGTCCTTGTACTTTCAATATATTTTGCCTCGGCAAGCATTCTAAACACAACCTGTTTCAGCTTTGATCGTGTCGATTCCTTCCATGTGTCAACCTGGGGGTCAACCTGGACACAGGTATCGAGGAATTGGTTCCAGTCACTTATGCCGATTTTTTTGGTAAAGGTTTTCCAGTGCAGCCGTAAAACCTTATCCATAAAATCACCAACCAGCCGGCTCTGTTTTATGGTTGCCGCAAGCAGAGCCTGGGCCGTTATTTCGGATGAACCGTCATGGACAAGCTGCCACAACTCTCTGTCCATGGTTGTGAGACGTCTTTTTATCAACAGTGCCTGTTTTTTTGCGGCTGCAGGGCTTCTTTTCTGTAAGATATTGTCAAGAATAATTGCCTGATACCATCCATCAGCGTTTACCTCTTCCAAGAGCAGGCATGCAACTTTACGGCTTTCTTCCATGAGCAGGGAGCCTGCCACAATATCACCGTTATAGATTTTATTTTCAGGGCTACTCATAACTCATACTTTCAAAGTTACACATAAATACATTATCTCAATAGGTACAGTGAAATCAAAAAGCGCCATCTTTCTTTACCATGCGGTCTTGTATCATTCAAGGGGGATCACGGTTGGGGCTTTCGAACAGAAAACCTGGATATTCGGACCACCCCGTCTATTTTACCAAATTTTTGTTTCAACACATGGCGGAAGAAGAACAGCAGAGCATTAAATGCCTGGTTCTGGTAAGAAGAGGACCCTTTTTCTTTACAGCAAGAAATGTCAGAAAAGCCTTTACATCTTCAACGGTAATGGTTTCAGGTTTTTTGTCCTTAGCAAAATACCGGAGTTTTTCAACCCACAAAGAATAGGCTTTCAACGTCTTCTTTGAATAGTGACGGACCTGTATTTCATTTTTTAAAGTTTCAATGGACCGGTCCCAGGAGCAGCTGTTTTCATTTGTGGTAAAAGACTGTTTTTTCTCTTGAACCAGGTGAATTGTCCCGGCGCCTCGGCACCTGAAAAAGGTACTGGACCGGTCACTGCACACCGATCAATCAAACTACCGTTTGCTTGATCGGCGCACAGCGCCGGTCAGCACTGCGATTATGGAGCAAAAAGCCATATAAATTGCCATGTTTTTATATTGACAGATTTTCTTTTCCGACCTAATATGAAACAATGAAAAAACACTCTGATTTTGATTGGGACGTCAATAAAGACAGGCTAAATCAGGAAAAGCATGGCGTTTCTTTTGCCTTGGCACAACTTGCGTTTCTGGATACTGATCGTGTTATCCTCGAAGATCTTGAGCACAGTGTTGAAGAGAAGCGCTATTACTGTCTTGGCAGGGTTTCTAATGGAATAATGACCGTTCGATTTACATACAGAAAGAACAAAATCAGAATTTTTGGCGCCGGGTATTGGCGGAAAGGAAAAAAAATATATGAAAGGGAAAATCAAATACACGGATGAACCCATGGGAAAGGTTAAGGTTATTCCCGATTTTCTCCCATCCCCAGAAGAACTCGCCCTGAAAGACGAGACCGTAAAGGTTACAATTGTGTTAAGTAAAACAAGTGTCGATTTTTTTAAAAAAGAGGCCCAAAAGTATAATACGCAATATCAAAAAATGATTCGCAGACTTTTGGATGAATATACAGCCCATCATTAATAGCGGATCCATAATCGGGTAGCCGGGGGTTTTATCCCCTATCCCTCACAACACCCTGCATGCGGGTCCGTACAGGGTGTTTTTCATTATGGTGGGCTTTGAGATTGCGTGGTTGGGTTTTACCACCGAAAAACCGGATATGCCGTAATATCCATTGACAATAAGTCTGTTCAGTTCGATAGGCGTAATGATGATATCGCAGGACCTCACCAACCTGATCCATTAATTTTAACTTTGGATTGGGATAAAATTTTGATTGATTTTCCATATTTAAGTTGGTTGTCTCGCAATAAGTGGAAAAATAAAGCTTAAAATGTCATAAGTGGAAAAGTTTTACACGTTTATTGGTTTGATATCCTGATATGCGGAAAATCATATCATCTATATAGTCAATAGCATGGAAAACTTCCGCTTATTAAAACTGTTATGCCAGCCGCAATTAAAGACGCCAAAACTTGATGATCAAGTTTTTTAACCAATAAAAGAAAAAAAGAATATGAAAAAAATAGTTTTGCTTTTATCACTATTGACGATGGTAACGGGTTGTTCATCTGCACGTATTTCAAGTCAATTATCAGCTGGTATACTCCCGTGCAGACCAAATGATATAATTATCACAGAAGAAACATCAAGCACCATATCAGGAATGCACAATTGGGTAGCAGAGTGCAATGGTAAGAGGTATATTTGTAGCTATCATCATGGCGATGGCGTAAGCTGCACGGAAGAAATAGGGTCACAAACTATGATAGCAAATTTAAAGGATATGCTTAAATCTGACTTGATGAAAGTAAAAAAGGAAGCTGCCAAAAGAATCACCACAAGATCATACACGGATCAAGATCTCTATGAAGTGGTTAATGAGGAACTTTTAAAAGGTTATCAGACCGCTTCAGATAAAGTAAGCATTGACACAATGGCTTGGCTTTGCAAAGCCTTGGGGACTTCAGGCAATGAAAAATACAAAGATACACTTCAGAAAGTGAAAAATTCTGATAATCGCAAACTTGCTAGGTCTGCAGTCATAGGATACGACATGCTAAAATAAAAACGATGCATAAATGAACAAGATTTGAACCTTTTTCTGAGCAGAGATAATGATAGATTGGCACTGTTTTGAGCTAATCTCGACCAGTCCAAACTGTTGTATATTCTATCTATATACGAAAAAACCCCGGACAGTTACCCGAGCCTTTATGAATGGTTTCGTTGTTTTTTTCCTTTTTTAAAAGGCATAACCAACGGGTCAACCCGACGGCAAGGGCCTGCACTTTTTTAAGGCTGAAGCGGCTTTTAAGTGATTCGCTTTTTGTTGGTTTTATGGTAGCCCTTGCCGCCGGTTACCCTTATCGTTAGCTATACCAGGAAAAAACAATGACAATATACAGTTTCAATGAAAATAAATTGTTAAAAGTCGAAACTACCACTTTTAATAATGAAGGCATACTGGAACGGCAACACCTTCAATCAACCCTAAAAAAACAAATTAATGTGATTGCACCTGATTGTCTTGTCATCTCTGAAGAATTTTCTGAGTGGGCTGGCTCTCAGAGAAGAATTGATTTATTAGCAATTGATAAAGAAGGGAATTTAGTCGTTATTGAATTAAAACGCACTGAAACAGGGGAGCATATGGAGCTTCAAGCTCTTCGATATGCAGCAATGGTATCTACCCTGACGTTCAGTCGTGCTGTTGAAATATTTGAAAGATATCTTAAATCAATTGACAATGAAGATCTTGCAGAAGCTATAATGCTTGAGTTTTTAGAGTGGGACGAACCGCAAGAAGATAATTTTGCTTTGGATGTCCATATCGTTTTAGTATCAGCCAATTTTTCTAAGGAACTTACCACCTCCGTTATGTGGCTTAATGATAGGAATTTGAACATTCGTTGTATTCGATTGATTCCATATAGATATAAAGATCAGATTCTTGTAGATGTACAACAGATTATTCCGCTACCAGAGGCCGAAAGTTACCAGATAAAAATCAAACAGCAATCAGAAGAAAGAAAAGAAGCAAAGAAGTCACAAAGAGATTATACCCGTTACAGTTTTCAGGGAAATACATTTAATAAAAGAAAATTAGTTTTAGCAGTTATTCAGCAATGGGTTTCTGAAAATTCTCCTAAAAATATTGATGAATTATTGCAAGTATTCCCACAAAAAATTAGGAAAGGTGGACTGTTCTTCCCCGTAGAAGATGCTAAAGCAATTTATAAACGGCAAAGTATATACAGGCATTTTCTGGGGGACGATGAAATATTGGTTTTCTCTGATTCCAGTCAATATGCGATTTCTAATCAATGGGGAAAGGGGAATATAGAAAGATTTATTACCCAAGCAAAAAACAATGGATATAAAATCGAAGAAATTCGCTAACCCAACGCTAAACCTGGTGCGACTTGAAGTCGCTGATATTATTGTTAATTAATGCAATTTAACCTGCCGTATCACCGGCAGTTTCTTACCCTGGCATGCATTACCGGTAACGGTTTTGTGTGAAGCCCGGGAGACAATGAAGCCCTTGGTCTTATGACCTGGAGAGCGAGCCGTGAGGCAAGCTCAACTCTGGCAGCATCAAGCCGGTTGGGAGCTAAGAATGATGGTATGCGTAACACATGTGAACTGTTGATAAACGCCGTGAGCGCTGAAAGGCCAAAGATGCTGACAGGTCTTGACCAAAATGGTAAGGGGTATGGTTGTGATGATCAGGTTTCATCACACGTGATCCATGATTCCCCCGGCGAATAGACAGACGCTAACCCATTGTGTAATATCAGTGGAATCAGGGTAAGCCCAACTGTCTCCATTTCAGTATGGAAAGCAAACCGTAAGGCGAGCCGATAGATAAGTGGGTAGAGGATGTCGGAAAAAGCGAATGCTGTCTTGTAATGGGGCAGATACGGGGAGTTCCCCGGCACGAAAGTGAGCAGACTTCCGACGGGTGTTGAATCCCGGGAAACGTTTGGACGGTTTTATCTTCATGGTGAGGATAGACGGTGACTGTTATGTCATTGACGGCCTGGAGAGCTTTGGGGGGCTTTGCCGAACAAAGTAAATCGTTTACAAGCACGTATCGAGAAGGCAGTGGAGGTGTAAACCGATACTGCCGGGTTTTGAAAAGAACTTTATCAATGCTTGAGCCGTATGAGGTGAAAGTCTCACGTACGGTTGTGCGTCCAGCTAAGGCTGGCATGTTCAGCAGGAGTCAGTCCTGCCGGGGTAAAAGTCAGAGCCCCGTAGCTTGAATGGCAGATAATAGGGAAATCGAATTATCTGAAGCCCATTGACAAAGCCATCTTTAAGGGTGGTGAGCGAGTTGCCGGGCCGTAACGAGAGTGAACGCCCAGGTGGCCCCGAAAGTGAGAAACCTCGGAGGTCGAACCCGCAGCCGTAGGGTGAAGACAGCATGGGTAGTCGAAGTCTGACCGATACGACTGCTCACTCCGGCGGGGTGGTAGCGACAGCACGGTAACAAGGACATGCCGAGCAACTGGAGAAACCCTCCTCGTCCCGAGAAGAAATTGTCGGAGCAAGGTAGATGCTATAACCGTGAACAGCGGGAAATGCATCGAAGACGAGAGGGTGGCGGATAGGTTCGTAGTAGCTGTGAATCGGAATAACATCCGGGGAGCGAAGGAGCCTTGCTGTTAACAATTTTCCAACAACATAGGGAGGTAAGGGCTTTATGATAAAGAAGTCCATTAGTTTACAAGACCTGAGAAGGAAAATATATTTAAAAGCCAAGTCTGACAAGACATCGCGGTTCTGATGCGTGCAAAGAAACGTGGTGGCTTCGGCTGGAACAGGTGGAGTAGAGCATGGTTGTATAAAACTTTCGGGTTATTTAATAACTATAAGGTTAGACGGTACCAGGCTTGAAAGCGCTGCTGGCAGATAGGTCACATAAACTTTTAAATGAAGTTGACAGGGAAGCGTAGTGCGGGAGATCCGCATGCTGCGTTTGATGTGGAGGGGATTGGAAACGGGCTTAATTTGAACCGCGCCAGTCTTCGACCCTACCTTAGGGGGCCTGGGGCTGGAAACAGCCTCCGGCTACCCGACACTGCGAGCAGCTCATCGGTTCCCTCGGAGGCTATTGGCGGGGCAAGTTAGCTTACCGTTATATTCGTTTTGTAACTGCATTATTAAATAAATTTTCAAAGGGTTAGTAAATGAGTCTCCCTAAAGAATTGTTGGACAGATTGGTATGTGCCAAATATATTTTTCGTAAAGGAATAAAAATATTAGAAAAAAATGAATCTTTCGCTTCAGGAATAGCTGTCTCGCATTTTCAGGATTCTGCGGAAATTATTTTACGGGTTATAATAGAGTACTTGCATTGCAGCATCAAAGATAATGCCCCTTTCAACCAAATAATGGATGTCATTGATAATAAAGATAGTCGAAAACTCTCTCACCGTAGTGCTTTAAATCAATTAAACAAAGCTCGTGTGAATTTTAAACATTTCGGTCTTGAACCAAAAATTGAGGATGCAAAAAAGTTAAAAAATGACCTTGAGGGTTTTTTTCCAAATTCTTTAAGTACATTTTTAAATATTGATTATAATTCCATATCATTAACCAATCTTATAAGGAATACTCGTATAGAGAATTTTCTAAATAAAGCTGAAGAATGTATATCAGATAACAATTACGGTGAATCTGTTAATAATTCAGCAATTGCCTTTGGAATTTATCAATCGCATTTTCTTAATGTTTATAACTCACTGAAACTAAACTCTTTTAACCGATCTGATGATAGGGAACTTCAACGATGGGCGCAAGATATTGAAAAAATAGTAGTTGAACACCAAAAACAGCTTGATCTTATTATTCACGGTATAAATCAGAGAGAATATATAAGATTTAAACAAATTATACCGCCAATTCACGTTATGGATTCAGGAAATTATTCAATTATTAACAAACTCTCAAACACATCGATTGAATCAACCAGGAAAAATGCTTTGTTTTGTCTTCGTTTTGCAATTGATGCTATTCTTTTGATTAAACAGAATCGCCTTCCGTCATATTATCTCAAACTAAAACCGAAAAGACGAGTAAAAGTTCTCAGGAAATCACCAATAATAGTCTACCCAACTAATACTGATGATGATAATGAAACAATAAGATTTGCAGAGATTGATGAGATTCTTTGGGCTCTTTCTGAAAAATTTCATAGATTGGAATATATCTCGGTTATCCAAGATGAGGAGAAAGCTTATATCAAAGAAAGGGCGGTAATGTATTTGGATATGTAAAATTAGCTTACCGTTCGGCAGACACAAAAATCAATTAAATGAACTACTAAATTGAGGTTAGAAAATGGAAGATGCCCACATCAAACTTGCGCAGGATAAGGCGAAATGGGACGCTGAACAAGAAAAAAAAAGACAAGATCTATTAACAGCAAAAAAAGTTGTCATAAAAGGAATTGATATTCCTTTTTGGGATTTAGTCTCTTTGCTTGTCAAAATTTCTTTTGCTGCAATTCCTGCTGCTATTATTGTGGCCATAATATGGGGAATAATTATGTCGTTTTTAAGCGGGCTCGTGGGTATAGTTAGATAAATTTTGAACAAGAAATTATCTATTTCAATCCGGCTCCTCCGAATCAAGGCATACAGCGGAGCGCAAAAAGCGGGCGCCCGCTTGAAATCAAAGGGAACGTGTTCTTTGATATGCTTCGCCCGGCTGAGCAGGCTAAAATAGATTGCGGTCAAAAACATTTCATTGCCCTGGATGAAAAAGTCGGATTTGCCATTGCAGATAGATTTGAAAC
>Ga0265295_1001436_pt1 | contig 41881 bp, 40 predicted proteins | sample Munlansysbiofilm_FD_192503 | JGI IMG/M metagenome (GOLD analysis project Ga0265295, IMG submission 192503) | Leachate microbial communities from a municipal landfill in Southern Ontario, Canada - Methane capture system biofilm | ecosystem: Engineered > Solid waste > Landfill > Unclassified ... | reverse complement strand
TTGGAAACCTTTTTCGTATTATCTGATTTTTTTAAGGGCTTATTCTAGCAAAATTAAGCATAATCTATTTTAAATTTCTTAAATTCCCAAACTAAAGACAAAATATGCAGATACTTTCACCTAGTTACATCCTCACCCCCGACACCCTACTCAAAGAACATGCCATAGCTTTTGAAGAAAAAATCGTGAAAATAGCGCCGCTTGAGCTACTCCAAGCCGAATTTCCGAGTGCCGAGGTTATCCGCCTCAAAGAGCATTCCCTCGTGATGCCCGGACTTATCAATGCCCATGTTCATATCGAATTTAGCGCCAACAAAACAACACTCAGCTACGGAGATTTTATCAACTGGCTCTACAGCGTAATCGAAAACCGCGAAAAACTCATTAACGGCTGCGATGCAACCTGCATGACGGATGCGATAGAGGCGATGCTAGAGAGCGGCATCACCACCTTCGGGGCGATCAGCTCCCATGCCATGGACTTAGAGGCTTGCGCACATGCCAAGCAAAACGTCGTTTTCTTCAACGAGCTTATCGGTTCTCAAGCAGCGATGGCAGACGCACTATTCGGAGATTTTCTCTCCCGACTCGAAGCCTCCAAAGGGATCAAGCGTAAAGGTTTTCACCCCGCAATCGCCATCCACTCCCCCTATTCGGTGCACCCCGTGCTGATAAAAAAAGCGCTGGAGATTGTCGAAAAAGAGAATCTCCCCCTCACCGCCCATTTTATGGAAAGCCAAGCAGAGAGGGAGTGGCTCGATGCAAATAAAGGGGATTTTGAAGAGTTTTTCACCAAACTTCTCAAACAAACCGCCAACGTCAGTAACGCCGAGGAGTTTTTGGAACATTTCAAAAATACCCCCGCCCTTTTGACACATGCCACGAAAATAACCCGCGAAGAGCTGGATACAATGGCACATGCCAACCATACGATCATCCATTGCCCCGTCTCCAACCGCCTTTTAGGCAACGGCGCACTCGATCTTCAAGCCCTCATAGAGAAAAACATCCCCTTTGTGTGTGCAACGGACGGGCTAAGCTCCAACTACAAACTCGATCTATTCGAGGAGATGAAAATGGCGCTTTTTATCCATACCGCTCTTCCGATCCTCGATCTTGCCCGCCGCCTTTTGCGCAGCGTCACACTCGATGCCGCCAAAGCTTTAGGACTCAATACGGGAGCGATCGAAGCGGGAAAAAATGCCGACATGCTCGTTTTGGATTTAGAAGAGGAGCCAAACGAACAATTGGCGCTTCATTTAATACTCCATCGCTATAATATCTCCAAAATTTTCATAAACGGACAACTCGTAAAGGAACAATGACATGGAACTACTCAAAAAAATCTTCTCTCCTATCGGATGGAGCATACGCTACATCCAAAACCACTTTAAAGCGATGCTTTTTCTGCTTTTGCTCGTACTGATTTTCGCCCCCTCCTCCGAAGAGGATCTTCATCCCAACAACCTTCAGTCAATCTCTTTGCTCGGTCCCATATTTGAGGTTTCGGAGGTGCTTGCGCAGATACAAGATGCAGAAGAAAACGATGCGATCAAAGGGGTACTTTTTATCGTCGATTCTCCGGGCGGAGCCGTGGCTCCTTCCATTGAGATCGCCATGGCAATCAAACGTCTTAAAGAGAAAAAGCCCGTCGTGGTGTATGCCAGCGGCACTTTTGCCAGCGGCGGCTACTACGCTTCCATTTGGGCGGATGAGATTATTGCCAATCCGGGAGCGATGGTGGGAAGCATCGGGGTGATTATGCAGGGTGCAAATATGAGCGAACTGATGCAAAAGATAGGAATCGCTACCCAAACGGTGCAGGCGGGAAAATACAAACAAGTGGGGACGGCGGATAGGGCTTGGACCGACGATGAGATCAAAGAGCTCAACAAAGTGATCCAAGGCACCTACGATATGTTCACAAAAGACGTAGCCGAAGCCAGAGGGCTTGATTATGCCAAACGCGATTTTTACGCCAATGCGCATATCTTTACCGCCGCACAAGCCAAAGATGTCGGGCTTGTCGATGAGCTAGGCGTTATGCACGATGCGCAAAAAAGAGTCGAAGAGCTCAGCGGCGTAATCGATCCTATTTGGAACGAAGAGGATCCGTTTGATAAATTCCTCAAAAAGATCGCCGCACAAACCGCGGTAACGCTTCATACCTATTTCCCGCAGATCACCCTGCGATAATATCTATGGCATGTTAGGCACATGCCATACCTTTTTCTAGTCTTTTTTGACTCTCACGACTTCTTTGGGTCGTTGCAAAATCTTTGCAACCCTCTCTTGCCACAACATGCCAAACTCTTGTATCTCCTCTGCATTTGCCGCGTTTTGCAATACTTTTTGCATCAGCGGCTGCAAAAGAGGAGAAGCAGCAACGGATGAGGGATCGTAAAAAAGCTCGACGCTTTGTGCGGTATCAAGACGCGTAAGACGCACGATCCCCTCCATGGCAACGCCAAAATGCAAGAGAGAGCGGCGGGCAAATTTTTGATTCAGCCCTTTAAAACCGCCCTCGTCTGAAGCACCCGTAATCATCGAGATCACGTTGGCGATCACCCCCGTGACCCCCTCCTCTTTTTTCTCACGAAAGCTTACCTCCACATCTCCGCGCTGCGGCAGGGCATCGCCGTAGAGTGCTTGCAAGCCTTGGCATGCCATAAGAAATGCGCCTGCAACGGTGGGGCAAGAGTGCCCTGCAAGTTTTACCGCGTCTAAATAGGAAAAATGTACAATTCCCTCCTCAAATGCTCCCAATACCTTTGCAAGGGGGTCATAGAGTTTCATAGGTTCTATGGTGTCGAAAAAATGTGGATACTGCATATATGCCCTTTTTACAGAGCGGTTTTGGCAATTACCTCGGCGGTGATTTTCACCTTGTCGCTCATCGCGTCGAAAATATCCCCCGCCTCCAAAAGTTCCAGATCGATCACCTTGGCATCTTTGGATATTTGCGCAAAACCGCTTTTGTTTTTAAATTTCGGATGGCTGGATTCTAACATCTTTTGCAGGTGCGAAACTTGATTTGCGTTAAGACTCAGGATATTTTCTATGGCATGGGGGAAACGCACGCGGATATGCTCCACATCTTTGCGGGCATTTTGGAGTTTAAAACCAAACGTTTGTGCAAAACTCTCCCGCAAACGCTTCGTCTCTTCCTGTTTTTGAAGCAGTTTTTTCTCTACGGAATGCTGCACAAAAGAGTTTTTGAGATGTGCTATCTGCTGCGCGGCAAAAAGAGTTTTTCTTTGGATATTTTGTTCAAGCTGCGAAGAGAGGGTATCGAGATAGAGCAAAAGCTCGTTCGTATCGGGCAAAATCATCTCCATCGCGGCACTGGGCGTCGGTGCGCGCAGATCGGCGACGAAATCGCTGATAACGAAATCGATCTCGTGCCCCACGGCGGAGACGATAGGGGTTGTCGCATAAAAAATCGCATCGGCTACGACCTCTTCGTTAAATGCCCACAAATCCTCGATACTGCCGCCCCCTCGCCCTACGACGATCACGTCGTACCCTTTTGCATCGCTTATTTTAAGGGCATTGGCAATCGCAAAAGCCGCATCTTTCCCCTGCACCAGCACGTCGTAAACGTCTATCGCTACAAGTCTGTAGCGGTTGTTTGCAACGCGCAGCATATCTTGGAGCGCCGCACCCGTAGCGGAGGTAATAAGAGCGATTTTTCTAGGAAAACGGGGAAGCAGTTTTTTTCTTGAAGCTTCAAAATAACCTTGTGCGGCGAGTTTTTGTTTGAGCTGCTCGAATGCCAGCGCCAAAGCGCCGTGCCCTGCGGGTTGGATGTTAAAGCAGTTGATCTGGTATTCGCCGCGGGGCGTATAAACGCTGAGCGCTCCGTCAATCAAGACTTTGAGCCCCTCTTTAAGCTCAAACCTAAGTTTAGATGCGTTACCGCGAAACATCACCGCTTTGATACTTGAAGCGGCGTCTTTGAGGGTAAAATAGATATGCCCGCTGCTATGGCATGTGATGCGGGAGAGTTCCCCCTCCACGTACACGTGGGAGAAACTGCTCTCCATAAGCGATTTAACCTGTTCGTTGAGTGCGCTTACGCTTAGAGTGCGCATGCCACGCTACTCTTTGTATTTTTTGGCGATGATAAGCGTAGAGATATCCATCGAAAAGCTTTTGACGTACATCATCTCAAAACCTGCATCTTCAAGCTCGTTAACCATATTCTCTACCGTAGAAAAATCTCCTATGGAGTTTGGAAGATACTCGTAGGCTTCGAGATTTTTAGAGATAAACCCTCCCACTTTCGGCAAAATTCTATTCATATAATAATCGCGCAGTTTCCCCAAAAACGAAGGGTTTTCGTTTTTCATAAACTCCAAAATAACCACGAGCCCGCCGAGTTTTAAGACTCTGTGAAACTCTTTGAGAGCCGCTTGGCGCTCGACGACGTTGCGGATCCCGTAGGTGATGCTCAAAATATCGGCATGCGCATCTTGCAGGGGTATTTCGGTTGCTTTGGCAACATGGTAGTTGAACTTCGGAAACTTCTCGCGCGCTACGTCAAGCATCCCCACCGAAGGATCGACGCCGATAATCTCCCCGATCGCCACGCCTGCTTTTTCCGCGCGGCTTTTCCAATAATCCATCATGTCGCCCGTGCCACATGCCACGTCTACGATACGATCGATCGAGTCTTTGCCGTTAAATTTATAGGTAAGGTCACATGCCTTGCGTCTCCAGCTGCGATCGACCCCCATGCTCATAACGCGGTTTGCCGTATCGTACGTCGGAGCGATGTTATCAAACATTGAAACGATCTTTTCTTGTTTTGCCTGTTTTTCTTCTTGCATCTCTTATTTCCTTTTCATCCACATGATTATATCTTGCGCATCTTTTTGGAGGTTTAAAATCTCGAAATTCTCTTTTTGCTCGCTAAAGCTTTGTGTGCCGCCCATATTAGGGGCAAGATAGCACAAATAGTAATCGACGATCTCTTTTGTCGCTTCGAACATCTTCGCACCCCCTTCGATCATCACGTTGTTGTATTCGCTTATTTTTGCAAGAGTATTTTCTATAAATACCTTACGCCCCTTCACTTCAAAAAGGGGGATCGTCCGATCGAAATCGATACGGCGCGAAAAGATCAGTACGTCGGGGGCTTTTCCTCCGACCAAACGGGCATCGAGCGTGGGACGATCGCTGCGCACGGTATTGCCGCCGATAATAAGCAGATCGCACTGCGCCCTCATGGCATGTACGTTTTCCCGCGACGTTTTGGAGCTGATAACGCCCCCCTCGACGCTGCCATCAAGTCGCTGCGCCCATTTAAAAAAAACAAAACGCTTTTTTTGGTTCCATGCCACAAAAGGGGCTAAAAGTGCGTCGCACTCTTTTTGAAGCACCCCTTGCACCACCTCGGCTCCGCTTTGGGTTAAAAACAGATTGCCGTTTGCAGCGATCTCGTTGGTGTCGTTGGAGCCCACATAGATTTTTTTGATCCCCAAAGCACCTATCAAAGAAGCACACGAGGGGGTTTTTCCGACATGGGAGCACGGCTCGAGCGTCGTATAGATCGAAACATCGGAAAATACGCCGTTATGGTGTGCCAAAAGATAGGCATGGATGGCATGTGCGTCGTTGAGGGGCAAAACGGCTGCGTCGCGAGTCAGAGCGAAATACGCCTCTTTGAGCGCTTCAACTTCCGCGTGGGGTGCACCCGCTTTTTTGTGGGCATTACATGCCAAGAGTTCGTTGTTTTTTCCTATTACGCAGCAACCTACGGCAGGATTAGGATAGGTTAACCCTTGGTAGCGCCACGCCTCTTGCAAGGCTAAGCGCATAAAAAAATCGTGATCGATCACCATTCAAAATAGGTTTTTGCTTTTGAAATCGTTCCGAATTCTATCTCTTTGAGTTCGTTGTCGCTCTCTAAAAAGATTTTTGAGCCCTCCACTTTTTGGAGCACCCCTTTGAGTTTTTCTTTACTAAGAAGGGTCAATGCAATGTTCTCTCCTACAGAGAGAATAAACTGCTCTAACGTAGTAATCTTTCTCTCGATCCCTGCGCTGCTTACCTCTAGGCGGTAGTTGCCCGATACGGGAGGAGTTACGTCTAAAAGGGGAGATATAAGGTTGGTAAGTGCTACACACTGATCAAGCGTCACACCCTCTTTTTTGCCATCAACCACGTTGGAAGAAACTACGCTCACGCGGTAGATAACATCCTCGTTTTCGTGTAAAACGGCAGTGTCGTAGAGTTTTAACCCGACCGATTCGGTCATAGAAGCTATATCGCGCTCTAAACTCATTTGCTCTCCTTGGCAATTTTTTTGAAAAGCTCTTCTATATTTTGCGCTTTTTGGAACTGATCGTCAAAAATGAAGGCAAGTTTTGGGCATTTATACCACCCTTGATCTTTCAAGCAATAATCCTCTATAACGGGACGCGCTTTATTGAGCTGTTTTAAAAGGCTCTCTTGCTCTTGCGGCGAATAGATGCTCGGATCAAGATAAACCTTTGCATCGCTTTTACCGCGGGAACATTTTACCTCTAATACGTCGATCTCGTGGAGTCTTGCATCGTTAAGCTGGCTGATCGCCTCGGGGATAAGCTCCGCCAAAAGCGATTCGGTACGTTTTAACTTAATTTGAGCAGGGGTCACAGCGTTACTTTTTGCTCAATTTTTTTGAAAGTTTCGATCACGTCGCCTACGACTACGTCATCGTACCCTTTGATCATCACACCACACTCGTACCCGTTGCCGATCTCTTCAACGTCGTCTTTGAAACGTTTAAGCGACGTAAGTTCACCCTCGTGAACAACGACCCCTTTACGAATAACGCGTACAAGCCCGCCGCGAACAAGTTTACCGTCAACCACGACACATCCCGCAACCATCCCTTTAGGAGATTTGAAAGTATCGCGTACTTCCGCTTGACCCGTATTCTCTTCGGTAAATTTCGGTGCCATCATACCCGTGAGCATGCCCGTAATATCATCAAGAAGCTGGTAGATAATCGAATAAGTTCTGATATCGACGCCTCTTTGTTTCGCAAGCGCTTTTACGCTTCCCGTAGGACGCACGTTGAAGCCCAAAAGAACGCAGTTGTCACTCGCGCCCACAAGTTCGACGTCGTTTTCGGTAATACCGCCCACACCCGCAGAGATTACGTTTACTTTAACCTCTTCGTTTCTCATCTCGTTCAATGCCGTACGGATCGCTTCAAGAGAACCGTGAACGTCTGCTTTGAGAACTACTTTAAGCGTTTTAAGACGCCCTTCCGCAATCATCGCCGTCATATCTTCTAGCGTCGATTTCGTACTCAAAGAGAGCTCTTTATGACGATCGTACTCGTGACGTTTTTGCGCGTAAGCTTTTGCGTCTTTATCGCTTTCCATCGCCATTAAAACCTCGCCCGAAGGGGGAACTTCGTTAAGCCCCACGACAACTGCCGTGTGGCTCGGACCGATTTTTTTGATCTGTTGTGCAGTTTCGTCTATAAGCGCTTTAACGCGTCCGTACGAGCTTCCGCAAACGACGTAATCACCCACTTTAAGGGTACCGTTTTGTACGATCACCGTAGCAACAGGCCCGCGCCCTTTTTCCAAAGAAGACTCGACAACCGTCGCTTTTGCCATAGCGTCGACGTTTGCTTTAAGCTCAAGCACCTCGGCAGTAATCAAGATGTTTTCTAAAAGATCATCGATCCCCATCCCGGTTTTTGCAGAGATAGGGATAAACTCGACATCCCCGCCCCAATCGGCAGGGCTAATACCGCGTTCTGCCATCTGTGCTTTTACCATATCGGGGTTTGCAGTCTCTTTATCCATTTTATTGAGTGCTACGATAATCGGAGCACCCGATTCTTTTGCAAGTTTGATAACCTCTTCGGTTTGCGGTTTCACGCCGTCGTCGGCTGCAACCACGATGATAATAATGTCGGTAATATCGGTACCGCGCTGACGCATCGCACTAAATGCCGCATGTCCAGGAGTATCCAAAAACGTGATCGGTTTGCCGTGTTGTTCGATCGTGTACGCACCGATATGCTGCGTAATACCGCCCGCTTCGCCTTGGGTCACTTTGGAGTTACGGATCATATCCAACAACGATGTTTTTCCGTGGTCGACGTGCCCCATAATGGTAATAACAGGCGGTCTTTCCGTAGCATTATCGTCAATCTCTTCCGCTAAATCCTCTTCGTAGTTAAACGCTTGTTTAGGATCGACAACCGTTACTTCTACACCGAACTCTTCGGAGAGAATCTCGATCTCGTCGCTTCCCAAAAAGTCGTTTTTGGTCATCATAAGCCCTAACCCGAAAAGGATCTTGATCACGTCTGCAATAGGTCTTTTGATTTTTTCCGCAAATTCGTATACACGGATATCTTCAGGGATCTCGACGTGGGTTACGATCTCCTCTTCTTGTTTTGCTTTACCGTATGTTTTTCTTTTTTCACGTGCTACGTTCTTAGGCTTGGAGCTTGTTTTTTTGTTGGCGTTTCTTCCGATAGGTTTAGCCACTTTTGGTTTTTTAGGCTCGTCAACCTCGATCTCTTTCATTTGGATGTCGTTTAGATCGATCAGCGTAATTTGTTGATCGTCCATATCCATCGAGACTTCATGTAGCGAATCACCGAAAATATCGAGCTTTATCCCTTGATCTTTTTTCTGCACGGGGTTAGCCGATTGCTTCGCTTTTTTCTTGCGTGCAAGCTCTTCAAGCGCTTCTGCACTCATTTTTCCGTAAGAGGAAAGCGTTTGTTGTTTTTTGGAAGTTTCCGGCGCGAAAGATTTAGGTTCCTCTTTGAGAACCTTTTTCTTGACGATTTTCAGACCCGATTTTTTTACCTGTCCGATCACCGAAGTATCTTCTTGTTGTGAAGAGATATCGCTTGTCTCCTCTTTTATCGGTTCTTCCTCTTTTGGTTTTGGAGTTGCAACCGCTGCTTTTGGCTTCTCTTTTGCAGAAGAATCTGTTTTAGGCGCTTCTTTCTTTTCTTCTTCGATAGGAGCAGCCTTTGTAGTCGGAGTATCTTTTGGACTCTGAGTATCACTGATTGCTTTTTCGGTAGTTTTTTCTGCTTGTTTGGATGGGATCAACGGACTTTCACCGTTCATTATAAAATTCATTAGTTGGTCTGCTTCTTCCATAGAAACGGTACTTTGTGCAGACTTTGCGTCTATACCTATCTCCGAAGCTTTTTTGATAACATCTTTTGAAGCTATTCCTAACTCTTTTGCAATTTCGTGTACTCTAACTTTATCTATCATCCGCGATGATCTCCTTTAGTTTATTACTCAGATTCTCTTTATCTCCGTTTTTGCATTGACGCATAAGCGATTTGATCGCTTTTTTTTCATCGAGAAGACAATCTTTACATATATAAAAACTTCTGCCCCAACCGCCGAAGGGTTGAAGCCCTCCATCAACGCATCGCAATCTAACAAGTTCGTTTTGTGCTGATTTTATGCGACAAGAAACACACATTCTCGTGGGCTGATGAAATTTTTTCGCCATTATATCCAAATCTTGCTTTATTTATACAGAAGTTATTTCTCTATCATAAGCCCGTTGTTGTCAAAATCGAGCACTTTGACGGCAAATTCGGGAAACTTTTGTTTAAACTTCGCGGCCAAAAGCTCCGCATCGTCGTCGTATGCCATCGAAAAGAACGTGGAGCCGCTGCCCGAGAGGGTGCTCATAAGCGCACCGCTGTCGTATGCCAATTTTTGCACGGCAAAAAGCTCGGGAAGCAGTTTCATGCGAAGTTTTTGATGGAATCTGTCTCCCGTTGAAAGTTTAAGCATCTCCCAATCTTCGTTAAAAAAAGCGGCTACGGTGAGTGCGGTATGGGAAAGGTTGTAGATCGCATTCTCTTTTGAGTACGATTTTGGCAAGAGGGTTCTTGATTTTGACGTATTCATCTGTTTGTTGGGGATCACTACGACCGCTTTAAGGTATTCGGGCATATGTTTTTTTTGGGAAAACACTTTATTTTTTTCCACCATTGCGGCATTAAAGCCCCCCATTACCGCAGGGGTAATATTGTCTGGATGGGATTCATACACGAGTGCGTGATTTAAAATACGACGTTTTGAGACGCGAATCCCCGCGGCTTCATGCGCACTTGCGATCGCACTGACGATTACCGCCGAAGAGCTTCCGAGACCTCTTGACATAGGGATCTCGTTATAAAAAGTAAATTTAAAACTTTGCTTTTTTTGGGTCAAGCGGTTGTAATGCTCGTTAAAAATACTTACAAAAAGGTTATTCCCCTTGAGTTTTGGGTTGCTTTCCCCTTCTCCCTTGATGCTTACGCTAAAAAACCTCGAAGGGTGAAACTCAACGATATTCCTCAAATTGACTGCCAAACCTAAAGAATCGAATCCTGGTCCGAGGTTTGCACTTGTTGCCGGTACACTCACTGTCACTCAAACTATCCTATCCAACTGCACCTATAGAGTAAAGGGGCGTTGCGTTTTTGCTAAAACTTACCACTTCAAGAGTTTGCGGCAGCGTAAAAACCGCCTCGACATGCTCTTGAAATTTTTCTGTTTTTATTTCTGAGGCGATTTTAACGAAATATAGCTTTCCAATCGCTTTTATAGGCATGTTATCGTTAAAATAAAATGCGTCGGTTCCGTAAAGGGGAATATTTTTTAAAACCGACAACGATTTTAAAAAAATATAGGCTACTTTTATCGCCATAAAACTTCCCGGACCGTTGGCGTAAAAAATTCTTTCTATATCGTATTGTTCCAAAATCTCTTTAAAAATCTCAGGCAAAACATCGGAACTTTTTTCGCTACTCTTAATCGTTTGAAGCAGCGTCTCTTCCTCGTAGATTCCCACCAAAACGGGGGAAGTCAAAGCGATGACGCAAACATCGACCCTTTTACGCATACGCTTTTTCGTACTCCGCTGCTTTCTCCCCCACCAGTTCGAGCACTTCGTAGTTTTGTGGGTCTTTTAAAAGAGCAAGCGTGAGTTTATGATTAAGATCGTGGCTTCCCGCCATCGCCTCGTAGTTGCCTATAAAGTTCATCCCTATAAGCGACATGTCGCCGATCGCATCGAGGATTTTATGACGTACAAACTCATCGGGATAGCGCAGCCCCTCGGGGTTGAGTACCTTTTTCTCATCAAGTACGATCGCATTCTCAAGCGAACCTCCAAGAGCAAGCCCTTTGGAACGCAGATATTGCACTTCGTGTAAAAAACCGAACGTTCGCGCGCGCGCTATCTCGTTTTTGTAATTCTCTTTACTAAAGGCAAGACTGTAGGCTTGATCTTTAATTACGGGATGGGGAAATTTAATGGTGAAATCGTATTTAAGATCGGGCGAAGGGGAGAGTTTGACATATTTTTCCCCCTCTTGTACCACCACCTCTTTTTTAACGCGCATCACTTTTTTAGGTACTTCCAATTCCGCTATCCCCGCCTCGTCAAGCAGCATGCAGTAACTCGCACTGCTACCGTCCATTACGGGAACTTCATCGGCATCGACGATGATTTTAAGATTGTCGATTCCGTACGCATACACCGCAGAGAGAAGATGCTCTATCGTCGAGATAACATGCCCCTCTTTGCCGATCACCGTAGCCATACGGGTATCGACGACGTTTGCAGGCACGAGAGGGATTGAAACCTCCACGTCGCTTCTATAAAAAACGATACCGCTGTTGGCCTCTAAAGGCTCCAATCTTAATTTGACGGGGGAACCCTTATGGAGCCCGATCCCGACAAGTTCGGCGCTTTTTTTAATAGTCGTTTGGTACATTTTCCCTCTCCTTATGCCTAATTTTTATCGATTAAAGCTTTTGCATTTTGCATAACGTTATAGATGTTAAGTTTAATCCAGTCATCATCCATCCACTCCGCAGGATGCACCTCGATCCCTTGAACCAAGACACCGAAATGAAGATGATCTCCCATAGCATACCCGCTTTTTCCGCTGTTTGCAATGGTTTGTCCCGCCTCTATCGTATCGCCCGTATTTACCGATAAACTCGAGCAGTGTCCATAGAGGGTGTAAAGCCCGAGACCGTGATACACGATTGGCATGTGACCGTAGAGTCCGTTGTAGTTTGCATACACAACCTCCCCTCCGTTTTGCGGTTTGATAGCCGCCATCGCATTGCTTGCCAAATCAAGCCCTAGATGGTACGACTCACCCATATCTTTGCCGTTGTAGGAGTATTTTCTATGATCTCCGAAATGGGCAACTACCTGTGCATTTTTAAGAGGGTACATCTTGTTGATTTTGAAATCGTTTACCGTTGTTTGCGGCACTTTTGAGGTGATCTCGTGGATCAGAATCTCGTTTCTTTTTCGCACGTCTTCGTTTATGGTGCGAAATTGTTTTTCGGAATCTTCAACCCCTTGCGTCTCGACGAACTCTTCGGCAAGCTCGGCTATTTTTCCTTTTAAAAAACGCTCGGTGAGTTTGATATTGGATACTTTATAATTTTTTTGCTGTAGATAAAGCGGTATGTACACTTTGGATACGTTCGAAGCTTTATCGCTTACGACGACCGTTGCTTTAAAATTACTCTCTTGAATCGGCCATGCCAAGAGGGAGATATAGTACCCCTCTTTATAAAACGGCTGCGGTTTAAATTTTTTATCGAAATTGGTTTGAATATAAATATCTTCCAAGTTTGCATCCTCGGCTTTAAAAACGACTAAAGCGACACCCCCTTTAGAGATTTTATAGGAATTGCTTAAAATAGCCACCGAAGGTTTTTGTTTATCCGTTTTGATTTTGTACTCTTGGCGTACTTGGTTCCCCTCCAAAAAATTCCACTTGCTTTCATCGCCCGCTTCAACGACGATCGTAAGCTCGCTCTCTTTGATAGCGTAGGCACTACGCGGGGGTTTAATCTCCAAAAGAGCCGCTTTTTTGGGTTCAAGGTACTTTTCGTAATGAAGCACCTCCTCCTCGTTTTTGCTCTTCATCGTGACTTTTACGTATTTGAGCCCGCTTTCATCGACCACATCCAATTTCAATGCCTCTTTTAAGTTCCAGTAGCCGTTTGTATGCAGCTCGATTGCGGGAGCTTCCCTTTCAAACATCGAGGAGTTATACACAAACAAAGCACCCGCTATAGCAAGCCCAAAACCGACCAACACGCCCAATGAGGAGTTTTTTCTTCTATTTCTCAATTCTCTTCCTTTTCAAATATCGTAATTATTTTTTGTATGAGCTCTTCTTCATAAAGAGGCTCTTGCAACTGCCATGTTGCACCGTGAGGCTTCGTTTCAAGCACTTTGGTTTTTGCGGGAGGGGGAAATTCCGTCGCTTCTTTAGAAAAGATCACCGCTTTATTGCACATGCCGTCCTCGCAAAAAAGTAAAAAAGCGCCCTCTAAAGTCGCACACCAAAGTACCTCTTCAAGCACCGCCAAAGAGTCTTTTTCATCTGCCCCGCTTTGTTGCAGATCGCGCTTTGAGAGCGCTATACATGCCAAGGTTCCCTGATGCAAAAAACGCATCTTTTGCAAAAGCAAAGATTTGAGCCGAAGCGCGGCAAGAGAGCGAAAAAGCACTGTATTTTCGAGACATTTTCGATGCTCGGCGCCGCTTTGTATCCATTGCGAAGCCAAAGCAAATGTTGTGCCATCGACCCCTGCTTCGGTAAAATTTTTCGAAGCCTCAAGCAATCCCGCATACAATGCGGTTGCCATTTTCGAGTTTATTAATACCCCTTGGAGAGTAAAAAAACCGAATACTACTTGAGTTATACTAATACAATTTAAATCGACAAGATCAAAACTCTCGCCAGAGGTATCGCAAGAGCGGTTATCGATTCTTATAATCTCTTGGCATGTGGGCAATTCCGACGCCCCGTCGAAACTTCCGAAACATATAACGCAATCACCGGAGGAGGGAAAACTTTTTTTGATCTTTTCAAACCAAGGGAGAAACGAAAGATTTTGCGATAATTGCGTCTGCGGCGTATACAGAGTCGTTTTTTTTTGCAGACGCATAAGATAGGTATAAAAAGCACTCGCCGCACCGATTGAATCTGCCGTATCGTTTACGACTAGGACAATATGGGAAGATTGTGCAATCTTTGCTACGATATCCATGCGCTCTTTCTTTTTTTTCGCGATTATACCCTTTATTTTCTGTTCATTTTATAAACATACGCAAGTACTTCCGCTACTGCCGCAAAGAGAGATTCGGGTATCGATCTGTCCACCTCGACCTCTGCATAAAGGCTTCGTGCCAAAGGGGGATTTTGCACGATATGCACGTTGTGTTCACGTGCTATTTTTTTTATCTGCAAGGCGATATGATCCATCCCTTTGGCGACCACGATGGGGGCATGCGATTTTTCCGCATCGTATTTTAGCGCGACGGCGTAATGGGTCGGGTTGGTGATCACCACGTCCGCCTGAGGTACCGCAGCCATCATCCTTTTTCTTGAAGCCTGCATCTGAATCTGACGGATTTTTGATTTGACGAGAGGATCCCCTTCCATGTTTTTCATCTCGTCTTTGATCTCCTGCTTACTCATCTTAAGCCCGTCGAAATACTGCTTACGTACGATAATAAGATCGATCATCGCAAATACGAAGATAACCAAAAGCATTACAAAAGCGATAATAATCGCCTTATCCCGCAGCCACTCTATCTGATCGCCCAAGCCAAAAAGTGCCACCGTGGGCAACTCCATCGTAAAGAAAAAGAAAAAGACGAATCCAATCCCCAAAGCGGTAAAAGATTTCAGCGTTACCTTAATCCCCTCGATAATTTTTTTAAGAGAAAAAAGATTTTTTATCCCTTTGATCGGATCGATTTTTTTTAGATCAGGCATGAGCGCTTTGGTGGTGAATAAAAATCCAAATTGTGCCAAAGAGGCTAAAATACCCGCTATGGCAACCGAAAGTGCTACGGGAAGTACGATCAAAAAAACCTCCCGTGCAGTCACGAGAGCAATATCTATCATGGAAACTTTATCAAGCGGGGTGCCGATAAGGGAAAAATAGTAGCGCGAAAGCCATACGACGTGCTCGCTCATAAAAGGAAAAAGCATCAAAAACGCCAAAATGGCGACAAAGAGGGTTATCACCCCCGAGGTATCTTGGGATTTTGGAACATTCCCCTCTTTGCGGGCGTCCTCTATCTTCTTGGCGGTGGGTTCTTCGGTCTTTTCTAAATCATCTGCCAAGCGCTATCCCTATTATCGTATGGCATGTGCTACAACACATGCCATGAAATTTTCTAGTCCATTTTCATGGAAAGATCGATCCAATTTGCCTGATGCACGATCGAGCCGCTGCTGATCGCATCGACTCCCGTTTTTGCAACCGATTCGATCGTCTCTAGCGTTATATTGCCGCTGGCTTCCAAAAGAATATGGGGGTAGTTTTCGTTGCGGTAGCGTACCACCGCGGCGATCTGATCGGGGGTCATATTGTCGCACATTACGATATCGCACCCCGTAGACATCGCATACTGCGCCATCTCCACCGTTTCGGCTTCCACTTCGATCATCGTCGTAAAGGGGATGAGTCTTCTTGCTTTTTGGATGTAGGCTTTGAGGTCTTTGATCGTTTTAAGGTGGGTATCTTTAATCATGAGCGCATCGTCAAGCCCCATACGGTGGTTTACCGCACCCGCACATCGTGTGGCATATTTTTCAAAAACTCTGAGGTTGGGTCTGGTTTTGCGCGTGTCCAAAAGGCGCACGTCGTACCCTTCGATAAGATGTAAAAATTTTCTTGTATTGGTTGCAATAGAGCTGGCATGTAAAAGGATATTCAAAAAAGTACGCTCGTTGCGCAAAAGCGTATGGGAGTCGCCGCGCAATCTTGCAAGCACCTCCCCCTCTACGAAACTCTCTCCGTCGCACTTTTCCCATGCCACTTCAAAACCTTCCGCTTCCGCCAAAACGTCCAAATACAAAACACCCGCCAAAACACCGTCCATTTTGGCAATAATTTTAGCACTCGCAGGAATACTCGGCTCCACAAGCGCATACAAATCCCCCCGTCCGACATCTTCGGCTAAAACGGATTGCACAAAATCTTTAATCATACTTTTCATAATGCCAACATTCTCTCTAATGCAATTTTTGCCCATTTTTGGGTTGTTTCGTCCACCTCGATCTCGTTGATGGGGTTCCCCTCTTCGATCGATTTAAGTGCCGTATAAAGATCCTCAAGCGTCGTTTCGTTCATTGTCGGGCACTCGGGTTTTGTCGAGGAGAGAACATAAGTATTTTTCGGGCGCAAACGGTTTACCATGTTAAACTCCGTCCCCACCGCTACTTTTTGATCTTCGGGAAGTTCTTTGATGTAATTAATAAGTTGCGAAGTCGATCCTACGAAATCGGAGGCATCGCACACGGCAGGATCGCATTCGGGATGTGTCGCGATCAATATACCCGGGTATTTGTTACGATAATACTCAATATCCTCGACGCTAAAGAGTTGATGCACCGAACAAAAGCCGTCGTAACAGATGATATCTGCTTCTTTGGGATCGCCGCCCTGCCCGATCACCATAGATTTGAGTCCCATCTGGTTTGCGATATTTTGCCCCAAACATCTATCGGGAACGAAAAGGATCTTTTTCCCCTCTTCCAGAGCCTTTGTGATGATTTTTTTTGCATTCGAACTCGTACACACGAGTCCCCCCATCTCCCCTACTTTTGCTTTGACGTCTGCATTGGAGTTGATATAAGTAATAGGCAATATGTTACTTTTTGAAACTCCGTTTGCTTCCAAAAAGGCAATCGACTGATCGTAGTAGATTCCGTCGATCATTTTTGCCATGGCACAACATGCCAGCTTTGGCATCACCACCCTTTTTTTAGGGGAGAGCACTTTAACGCTTTGTCCCATAAAACCGACGCCGCAAAACACGACAAATTCCGAATCGTCGTCTTTCGTTCTTTGTGCAAGTTCAAGCGAATCTCCCGTGATATCCGCCATTTCAAACACTTCGTCTCTTTGATAAAAATGCGCTACGACCGTTACGCTAAGCTTCTCTTTTAATTCGCCGATTTTTGCTTTTAGTTCTTCATTCGTTAATTGCAAAAAGAGTCCTTTTTTAAAATTGCGTAATTATAGCAAAAAATGATTTTTACACCTTGGCATGTGGATATCTTTACCATTTGGTGTAACTTTTTTACAAGATTTATATGGTTATAAACATACCTCAAGTAGAATTGCAAAGATATTTTTTTAGGATACTAGATGGATTTTTTATTTAACACAAACGTTCAGTTTTATATAGCCGCTTACCTTATCGGGGGTATCCCTTTCGGACTTCTTTTGGCAAAGCAGTTTGCGGGTGTAAACATTAAAGAGAGCGGCTCTAAAAGCATCGGAGCAACGAATGTTTTACGCGTCGTCAAAGAAAACGATCCCAAACTCGCAAAAAAACTCGGTGCGGCTACGTTAGCGTTAGATGCGCTCAAAGGACTTTTTGTTTTAGTCGTAGCCTATTTTGCAGGGATGAGCGAGGCAACCTTATGGGGGATCGCCGTCTTGGCGGTTATCGGGCATTGTTTCTCTCCGTACTTGGGATTTGAAGGGGGCAAAGGGGTTGCAACGGGGATGGGCGTGATGATTTTCATGCTCCCCCTTGAGACCTTAATTGCCCTTGGCGTATGGGCGCTGGCGGCAAAAACGATCCGCATCTCTTCCCTCTCTTCGCTTACAGCACTTGCTTCACTTATGGTAGCAAGCTTTATAATACACCCGCAAATGGCGCACGCACCCGTTCTTCTCATTGGGTTTATCCTTTTTTACAAACATATTCCTAATATAATCCGCCTTTTAAAAGGGGAAGAGAAGCGTGTCGTTTGATGCGAATCCACATAGAAAACCTAAAATTCCGATGCATTATCGGCGTTTTGGATTTTGAAAGAACCGCTCCTCAGGAGGTGATTCTCAACCTCACTCTCGATTATTCCTACGAGGGGACTTATATCAATTATGCAGAGGTGGTTGCACTTCTTAAAAATACCATGATCGAAAAACAATATCTTTTAATCGAAGATGCTCTTGTGGAGCTTGTTCCCCTTTTGCGATCCCGTTTTCCCCTTATCGAAAAATTGTTTCTCAAAATCACGAAACCCTCTATTTTAGCCGATTCTCAAGTGAGTGTAAGCACCTCCTTCCCGAGCGATTCTTAATTCTAAGTTAAACTTTTTTTAAAAAAAATTGAAAAAAACTTTAAACTTAGCTAAAAATATGTTATTATTCCGCGAAATAATCACTAGACAGGAAAAAATGAATGCGTATTCTCATTATAGAAGATGAAGTGACTCTCAACAAGATGCTTGCAGAAGGGCTTAAAGAGTTCGGTTACCAAAGTGACGTAGTCGAAACTCTCAAAGACGGCGAGTACTATCTTGATATAAGAAATTACGATTTAGTGTTAATGGATTGGATGCTGCCTGACGGAAACAGCGTCGATATTATCGGGGACATTAAATCAAAAACTCCAAAAACCGTCGTCGTGGTTCTTTCCGCAAGAGACGACAACGAAAGTGAAATCGAAGCACTCCGTAGCGGTGCAGACGACTATATCCGCAAACCTTTCGACTTTGACGTTCTCATCGCGCGTCTTGAAGCGCGTTTACGTTTCGGCGGCAGCAATATTATCGAAATAGACGATTTAACGATCAATCCCGAAGAGGAAAAAATCATCTACAACAACCAAGAGATCGAACTCAAAGGGAAACCTTTCGAAGTTTTAACCCACCTTGCACGCCATCGCGATCAAATCGTATCCAAAGAGCAACTCCTCGATGCCATTTGGGAAGAACCCGAACTCGTTACTCCAAACGTAATCGAGGTTGCCATCAACCAAATCCGCCAAAAAATGGACAAACCTTTAGGGATCACGACGATCGAAACGGTACGCCGTCGCGGGTACCGTTTTTGTTTTCCAAAAGACGCCAATTAATTAATTTTATACATTTTATGAGCAAAACAAGCGAAGCGCTTTTTGCATAGCAAAAATGTTTCTTTAGTAAAGCCCATAAAATGGCAGGGACAGATGTCCCTACAACCCCCTGAAGCTACCCGCATCTTTCACGATGCGGGAGAAAAAGCTGATACGACACAGTTCAAAGCAATAGGGATAATCTCTCTACAACTCCTATCTTTCGATACCTTTGTACCATACTTTCATCTTTTTTAAAACTAAGTTATAATTCAGCCTATCTTTTATCGAGGTTATGGCATGTTTTCTAAAAGAAGTATCAGAAGAGATTTTCTCGTTCAACTCATTTTTGCTTCCTCTTCGCTTATTATTATCTTTTCCTCTTTTTTATACCTTTACATAGAAAACTCCGTTTTTGAAGAGAAACGCCAAGAGCTGCTTCAATATGCCAAAAATATTGCAAGCAACAGATCGATTGCGGCAAACATTGAGGCAACCACGTCGGAACCTTTTATCAATATAAGTGTCGAAATCATCTCTTTAAAAAAGCCCTACACCGATGTCGATACCTATGAAACAACGCAAGGCAACAACATCTTTTTAACACTCGTGTACCCGTACAATCTTCAAGATTTAAGCTATATAAAAATCACCAAAGACGTAACGGCGACAAAAAAACTTTTGGAAAAAATTCTTCATTATATTTTTATTATCAACGTGGCGGGCTTTATACTTGTTATCGTTTATGCTATTGCGCTCTCTAAAATGTTGGTTTCACCCGTGAGAACCCTCTCATCCAGACTCTCCAATATGAACGAACATCTCATCCGCCCCATCGTCGTCAAAGAGTTGCCCGAAGAGTTTGAACCGCTGGGTCTTACGCTTAATCATCTCATAGCACGGATACAAAACTTCGTCAAATACCAAAAAGAGCTTTTCATAGGAACGGCTCACGAGCTTAAAACCCCCTTAGCCGTTATCAAGTTAAAAAATCAGGTCACCCTGATAAAAAAAAGAACCCCCGAAGAGTATATAGAGGCGCTTAAGATCACCAACAAAACAATCGACGAGATGAACGTCATCGTCTCAAACATCCTTAATATCGGGCGTCAAGAGGGAGCCCTTTTAGATAAGCCGGTAGAGGTTGACGTTATAGCCGTTTTACGCGAAAAAGCAAACGACTTCCTGCTCCTTGCGGAAAACGAAGGGAAAAATCTGCATATCCATTTAGAACCCAACGGTTTTATGGCAATGTTGCAAGCGGGGCTTTTAAAACAGATCATCCAAAACTTTCTCCAAAACGCTCTAAAGTTCACCCCGAAAGAGAAAAACGTTATCCTTAGAAGTTCTCAAGACGACGTAGGGTTGCTTATCGAAGTGATAGATGAGGGGTGCGGCATCGATGAGAGTGTCGATCTGTTTGCACCCTTTAAAAGACAAGGAAACAAATCGGGGGTAGGTCTGGGACTTTTCCTTGCAAAAAGCGCTGCCGATGCTCTAGGAGCCCATATTTCTATTAAAAACAGAACCGACGGCATAGACGGCACCGTCGCATCGCTTCAGCTGAATTCACAGCTCTCTTGTATCCTGCCAAAATATAAAAAATAATAATCTCTAAGCCCCCAAAAAACAGCCTCAAAAAGAAAGCGGGCTGTTTAAAATACAATAAAGCTTTAATTTGATATAAATCGAACACATATAAAATTGCGTTGCAAAATATAGGCCAAAAAAAGAAGGTATTGTAGATGTCTTTAATCATAACAGATGAATGTATAGCATGTGATGCTTGTCGCGAAGAGTGTCCTATCGAGGCGATCGAAGAGGGTGACCCTATCTATTTTATCGATCCCGATCGTTGTACCGAGTGTGTAGGCGTATACGATGAGCCTGCATGTATTTCGGTTTGCCCCGTCGATTGTATCATCCCCGACAAAGATAACGTTGAAACCATTGCGGAATTACAATACAAATACAACAAAATTTTAGAAGAGGAGTAAGAACTCCTTTATGGCAAAAAGAGTAGCAGTTATCGACATAGGTTCTAACTCGATTAGAATGGTTGTATTTGAAAAGACTTCTCGTTTTGCCTTCCACCTTCTCCACGAAGCCAAAAGCAAAGTCAGAATTTCCCAAAATGCCTACCAAAACGGCGGCAATCTCCAACCCGCCGCAATGGAACGCACCTTTTATGCGCTCAGCGATTTTTTAACCGTAGCCGCTTCCTTTAAAGCGACGAAAATTTTATGCGTCGCCACATCGGCACTGCGAGATGCTCCCAATAAAGCAGAATTTATCCAACGCGTAAAAAAAGAGCTGCATCTTAACATAAAAGTGATAGACGGCACAAAAGAAGCAACGTTCGGTGCCGTGGCATGTGCCAACCTCTTGCCCGAGCAAGAAAATGCTCTCACGATCGATATCGGAGGGGGTTCTACCGAATTTGCTCTCATCAATCAAAAGAACGTTTCTTCTCCTATCTCCCTTGATTTGGGAACGGTACGTCTTAAAGAGCTTTTTTTCGATACGGATAAAATCGACGATGCAGTCGCGTACATAGACGCAAAACTCGACGTTCTCGACACTTTAAACCCCACAACACTCATAGGGATCGGGGGAACTTTTCGTGCAATTGCCAATGCCCTCATTCTCCACACCAAGTACCCGCTCAATAAAATCCACGGGTATGAGTGCAGTTACAAACTTTTTAGCCAATTTATCGAGGATATTTTGGCCGCAGACGAAACAAAGCTCAAAAAGCTTTATATCAAAAGCGATCGTTTCGACGTAATCAAACCGGGAGCATTGATTTTGCAAAGAGTTCTTAAAAAACTCTCGGTTTCCAATCTACTCTCAAGCGGTGTAGGCGTTCGTGAGGGGGTTTATCTCAGTGATCTCTTACGTAATTCTCAATGCAAACTTCCGCAAAACTATAACACGTCGGTGCGCTATCTTCTTGATAGCTACGTCATAGAACAAAACTACGCCAACAACCTCAATCGCCTTAGCAAAACCCTTTTTGATCTCACCCGACACCATCTCGAAATCGATCCTAGCTACCGTTCTGCTTTGGCAACCGCTGCAAAGCTCTACTCTATAGGAACGTCTATCCATTTTTATTCGAAGAATAAACATAGCTATTACCTTATCCAAAGTGCCATGGAATACGGTTTTACGCATCGGGATATTGTCCTTATCGCAACGCTTACCCGCTATGCCAAAGGAAAATTTCCGACCCCATCCCATAGGGAGAGGTACGCTTCGCTCTTACCCGATGAAAAAACCCTCAAAGCGCTCTGCTATCTTCTTTCTTTGGCGGTAGTGCTTTTATCGCATAAACCGAGAAATCAGGATTTTCAATTGACTTTTAATGCAGGGGAGATCAAAGTGGAAACGACGAACAAACTCTATCTCGCCAAAGAGGCACTTGCAAAACTACCTAAGTTCAAACCTTTAAGAGTCACGATCGACTCTTAAAATCTCTGCCCCATCGTAAATTCGAAGTTTGCGGTTCTATCACCCTCTTGCTCGTTTAAGGCTTTTGCAAATATCAACTGGATCGGTCCAACGGGGGAGAACCACTCAAGCCCCGCACCGTAACCGCCGCGAGAGTATTCTTTAAGATTCTCTTCTCCGATGAAACCCCAGTCAACAAAGGTTACCAGACGCATCTTTGCTTTAGGAACCAAAGGAAGACTCAGCTCTACGTTATTGGAGAAAGTCTGGTACCCACCGATCTCAACTTCCATGCCGTCATTTCGGATCGCTTTAGGACCGATAGAGTAGCTTTCATATCCGCGTACACTTGATATACCCCCCATGTAAAAACGTTCGGCTATAGGAAGCAATCCCGTATCTGCCACATAATTAAAACGTGCTTTGTAGCGGAAAATTGCATCGAAACCTATATACTCTTCAAGTCCGTTATATTTTCCAAACATCGTTCTGCTTTTGAAAAAGTCGGCATCGGCACCTGCTCCCGCTTTTTCAAAACTTTGGCTCATCACCATCCCCTCGCGAGGAAGATAGTAATCATCCGTGTTGTCAAACGTCATACTAACGGTTATAGCACTTTTGGCATAATCCTCAAACGATGAAACCTGCCCCGGAATTTTATACCCGTCAACCGTTGTCGCGTCAAGAAAATCGTATGTGTTTTCAGAATAGCCGTACCCTAAATAGCCGCTGACATGTCTTGAAAATCTATGCCCTACGCCTACTCTCGAGCCGATCGTGTTGATCGTGTAATCATTATATTCGTTTGAAGATGAAAAAATTTCAAAATTTCCGCTAAAGTCACTGTCGTTCAAGCGCGGGTTTGAGATACTAAACGAGTAATTTTCGCTCATCTGCGATCTCTCTGCGCGAACGCCCACGCCTATCCCCGATCCCCAGATATTTCTATCATCAACAGAGATGCTCAGCAAGATACCGCCGTAGCTTCCGTATCCCCCGCCGATTTGGATATTCCCCGTCGGTGCCTCTTTGACCTTTACGATAAGATCCATCGTCTGGTTGTCGATACGCTTCTCTTCGATCGTATTGCCGTCGAAAAATCCCAAACGCCCCAAAGCGTTACGGGAATCTTTAAGATCGGTTAGAGAGTACATATCTCCCGGTCCCAGATAAAGCTCGCGACGGATAATTCTATCTAGTGTTCTATTATTTCCCGAGATTAGAACGTTTCTCACCTTCACCTTATCGCCCGGGATGATTTTAAAAACTACTTCGACCGTTTTTGCTTCTTTGTTTTTAATGAGATCGGGAACCACCTGCACGTACGCATAGCTTAAATCGGCGATAATCGTTTTTATCTTTTCCGCATCGTCGCGAAATGTTTTGATATTAAAAGGTTCGTTTGCAACCATGCTGATCACTTCATACACGGCGGCATCGTCGATCACCTTTTTCACCTGTTGCACCGAGACTTTACTTACGTTGTAAACATCCCCCTCCTCGATTTGGTAGCTCATCGAAGCGGTATAGTGATCGAAATTCACGCGCACGAAAGGTTGATCGACTTTAGAATCAAGGTATCCGTGCTGCATATAAAGATCGCGGATTCTTAGGTTATCGTACTCCAAATCCGCAAGCGACATCTTTCCGTCGTTGCGCCCCCAGAACCACCCCATAAACTCCCGCTCTTTATTGGCGATCACCTCATCGAACATATCGGTCTCAAGCCCATAAACACCGCTGTAATCAAGCTTTTCGATGATGATCTTTTCCCCTTCGTTGACCAAAAACGTCAGCTTGATCCCTCCGTTATCGAGAACCTCTTTCTCTATCTCCACCACCGAGTCGATCTTACCCTCTTGGCTTATAGCGTCGATAATCCTTTTTTTGGCGGCTTCAATCTTCTTTTCGTCGTATTGAGAACCTTTTTTGATCTGTACGACGCTATCACGCACCTCTTCGTCGTTCTCTTTCCACCCTTTGAGCTCTATTTTGGAGATAATCGGCTTCTCTTTACAATGAAACGTAAGCACCCCCTCTTGCAGCGTGACGTAGATGTCTTCAAAATATCCCTGTTTGAAATATTTTTTTACCGCTTTATCGATATCCTCTTGGCTTACCTCGTCCTCTATGGCAAAATCGAGCATCCGCAGTGCTACGGGTTCTGAGAGGTTAACCATCCCCTCGTATTGTATCGATTTGATCTGCATGGCATGTGAAGTTATCGCAAGAAGGGTAAAGAGTGTCGCTAAAAATATTTTCATTAGGTATCCGTGTTTCTAAAATAAGTTAGGATTTTACCTATTCGCAGGTTAATATTTCGTTATATGTTGCTTAAATTGAAAAACTTGGCTTTGTTTGGCATGTGTGTGCCCTTTTTGTAAACTTAGCTTTGTATAATTTTGTATACTTTATGTCGCCTATCGCGGCGCCGACACAGCTAAAGGGAGTTGTTCCTTATAGCGTATAAAATTAATAAAAACGGGTAATTTGAATGAACGTAGCAATTATTGGATTAGGACTTATGGGCGGCTCTTTAGCGCTGAGCCTTAAAAAATTGGATTTTATTACAAAAGTGGTCGGCTCCGATCACAACGAACAGCATCAAAAAGATGCCCTTAAACTCGGATTGGTCGAGGAGATCGTCTCTTTTGCAGAGGTCAAAAATGCCGACGTGATCTTTTTGGCTATACCCGTAGACGGGATCATTAAAGTTTTAGAGCAGTTAGAGGATGTTTCGCCCCAAACGACGATTATCGACCTTGGAAGTACCAAAGAGCTTATCCTAGCCTCGGTACCCAAAAAAATCCGTAAAAATTTCGTAGCGGCACACCCCATGACGGGAACCGAAAATTTCGGACCTTATGCTGCGATAGAGGGGCTTTACGAAGATAAAATCGTCGTGCTTTGCGACTTGGAAGAAAGTGGAGAGCACCAAAGAGAGGTTGCTCGTCAAATCTTTAAATATCTTGGCATGCGCAAACATTTTATGCGTGCAAAAGAGCACGACCGTCATGCCGCATTTATCTCCCACATGCCACATGCCATATCTTATTCGTTGGCAAATACGGTGATGAACCAAGAGCAAAAAGAGAACATCCTCACTCTTGCGGCGGGGGGATTTCGTTCTATGAGCCGTTTGGCAAAAAGTTCGCCGAATATGTGGGAGGATATCTTCCGCCAAAACAAAACCAACATCCTCGAAGCTATCACACTTTTTGAGCATGAACTCAGCTCCCTCAAAGAAGCGATTAAAAACGATGCGTGGCAAAAGGTGCACGATACGATGGCGGAGGGGAAAAAGCTCCACGATATTTTAGATTAGCCTCAAGAGAGGCCGTAGCGCTTTAGCACCTCTTTGAGAATTTTTTTCTCAATCTGCAAGTTTTGTTTCTCGTAAATATTTTTTTCAAGTTTTGCAATAATTTCGCTTACTTCGGGATCCTCTTTATAGGGTAAAAGTTTCATCAAAAGCGTTTTAGGCTCTCTTATGGAGCTTTTTGCCTCTTTTTTAAAGAAATTTCCCACCTCTTTTTTTGCCAAAACGTACCCGATACAACCTCCCGCAACAAGCGCTACAAAGATCCAAACCCAAAAGAAAATATCTTTGGCTTGCTCTGTTGCTTTCATAGAAGCGGGTTGCGTTTGTTTGAGAATAGTGAGCTCTTTGGGCGATTGTTGGTTTTTGATCTTGATAGAAATCGGTTTTGTTTGAAGTTTTTGAGCCGTTTTTGTAGCGAGATCGAAATACTCTAGCGCCAAAGGGGGAATAATAAAATCCCCGTCGGCAACAAAAGTGATCTTTTGGCTCCATTTTCCTTTTTCAAGGAGCGGTTTCTCCTCAAAAACGCTCACCCCCTCTATAAACGGCTTAAACGATTTTATATCTTCAAAATTCCCCTCCCCCTCTACGCGCACCGTAATATGAAGCGCTTCATTGGCGTTGAGTTCGGTTTTGTCGCAATCGACCTCTAAAGTAAAATCTCCTATCAAAGAAAGGTTTGAGGGAAGCTCCATGGCATGGAGCACGAGAGTGTTCGAGACGTAGGTTTTCCATTTTATGTTTTGGTTCCATCCGCCGAACATATCCCTTTTATGCACCCGCGTGGCGATCTTCATCTTTGCCCCTTCAACCCTATTTTCCCCTTTGCGTTGGGCTGCCAAGGTGTAAACCACTTTAGTTATTGCATACCCGTTTTCCTGCGTTCTTTGGGGCTGCGACTCGTTTTTGACCCAAAAACCTTTAAATACGGGAGGCTCGAACGTGGAATCGAGGGGATTGGTGCCCAGTTTTTGTTTAAAAAGCAGCGTAACGTCAAAACTCTCCCCTACGTACACCTCTTTTTTATCGCTTAGAAGTTCCAAAATAAAATCGCTGTCTTTTGTGTAAACGGTCGGCTTTACCTCGATTTTTATCGGTTGCGTTTGCTCTTTTTTGCCGTCTATCTCCACCTCTATCGGCTCGATCTCACAACTTTTCATCGGTGCAAATTGGTAGGTGAGCGTGTAGGCGTTTTTATATACCCCGTTGTTGATCGTGATACTTGAATGGCTGGCACTCGAAAGTATTTCCGTGCCGCACAAAGAGTGGAGCACGGGTTTTTGCACCTTCTCGCCGCTTATTTGCAGCACAAGGGTAACCACGTCCCCCTCTTCGGGAGTTTGCGTATCTACCTTTGCCTCTACCGCGCCAAAAAGGGCGCAGGGGAGAAAAAAGAGAAAAAAAGCTATCTTACCAAGGTTTTGCATTCGGGTCCTCCTTTGGGGGTTGTGCATCGTTTAATCTGTATAAAAAGGTGTTTGATTTCTCGTTGAGCCTTGCAAGCCATTTGGCAAACTCCTCGTCGCTCATCTGCATCTTTTGCTCGCTAGGTTTGGTTTCTTTGCTTGGCATGCTTACATTATTTTCGTTTGTTTCTTTAGCGGCATTTTGCGGCTTTTGCTCTTTGTTTTTTTGTTCCTGTTCGTGTTTTTGCTCTTTCGAACTTTGGTTTTGCTCTTTTGAGTTTTGTTCCGACTCGTCTGCCTCGTTTTTCCCTTTGGAATCTTGTTGCTCTTTGTTTTGCGAACCCTCTTGTTGCTCGTTTTTGTTTTTTTCCTGATTTTTGTCGTTTTTATTCTCTTGAGTCTGTTCCTCTTTTTTTTGCTCCTCTAAAGCTTTTTTAACGGCATCTAGGTTTTCGGCAACCTCTTTGTCTTCTACCAACTTAAGCGATTTTTCATAATTCTCTTTTGCCTTGTGCAACCCCTCGGGGGTAGAAAGCTTGGCATGTGCATTTCCTAAGTTTGCATAGTTTTTCGCTTGGAGCTCTTTATCGTGAAAACGGGTATTTTCATAATGACCTATCGCTTTTTCAAATTCCCCCTGTTTGTAGTAGGCATTGCCTGCGTTGTAGTGGCTATAGGAATTTTGGGTCTCTTGGGCGTGTTTGGCATACACCTCGGCAGCCTGCGCATAATCTCCCGTTTCGTAGGCTTTTTTCCCCTTCTCAAGCTCCAAAAAGTCCAAAACCAAAGCCTCCGCAGAGGGGTTGACAAACAGCAATGCAAAAAACAGCGCAACCGAGGGAACATGCACGCTTTGGCGTTTGCTCATCGAACTCATGGCAAAAAGCAATAGCAAAAGTGCAAGCCCCAAAGGGAAATAAAACAAAGGGATATAGCGGTGGATCGTTTGGCTTTGTACCTCTTTTGCATCGGCAACGCGCAAAATCTCGCGATACATTGCGGCAATATCTTCGTTTGATTTGAGTGCTTCGATATACACGCCCCCCGTTGCGGTTGCAAGCTCGGCAACCTTATCGTTGCGCTTGGTGATAAGGATATTTCCTTGTGCGTCTTTGATAAAAAGATCCTTTTTATCTCGAACGGGAGCCCCTTTGGATGTACCGAAGCTAAGGATAAACACCCGTATACCGTGCTCCTTGGCATGTGCAATCTCGCGCGAAAAATCCTCTTGATCGCCGCCGTCGCTAAAAATCAAAAGATACTTCTCCCCCTCTTTTTCAAGCGTCTTTTGTACAACATCAAACATCGAAAGAAAGTCGGTTCCTTTTTCGGTGATCGAGGAGACACCAAGTTTTTCAAGCAAAAATCTCACGACGTCGGTATCGAAACTAAGAGGAGAGACCAAATAAGAGTTTTTGGCAAAAGCGATCATCCCGAAACGCTCTTTTTTTGCGCCCAGTTTTAAAAACTCTTTAGCTTTGTGTTTTGCAAATTCGAGTCTATTGGGGTAAAGATCGCCCGCAAGCATCGAATCGGAGATGTCCAAAGCGATCATAATGTCGGCGCTTTTAGCCTTTACCTCGATCGCACCCTCATCTATCACGGGCTGTGAAAGAGAGAGGATCATCAAAAACCCGATCAAGAAAAAGAGTGCGTTTCTTGCTTTGAGCGTCAAGGTGTTGGCACTCACGCGCAATTTCTGCAGCACCTCGTCCGAAAAAAAGTCTGCCTGAGCCTCTTTTTGGGTTAAGAGCAATCCGAACAATATAAAAAGAGGCGGCAACATAAAATAGAGAAATTCGGGATGTAAAAAACTCATAAATACCCTTTTTTATTACGCAAATAAACATAAAGCATCAGCGAGAGCAACCCTAAAAAGAGGGGGTAGGTATAGTAATATTTCAAATAGGTAAAACTCTCGCTTTTGATCTCCGATCGCTCAAGTCGGTCGATTTGGGCATATACCTCTTGGAGTTTTTTTCCGTTTTCCGCGCTAAAAGCAGCCCCGCCCGTCTCTTTTGCGATCTGTTCAAGAACGCGCGCATTGTATTCGTGCGGCAAACCTATCCCTATGGGGTAGACTTTTACCCCCTCTTTTTTTGCCATATCGATGGCAACGTCAAGGGGGATCGTGTCTTTCTCTCTCGTGCTGTAGCCGTCGGTCAGAAGAATGGCGATCTTCGTTTTTGATTCGCTCGTTTGCAAAAGGCTTACCCCTTGGGCGAGCGATTCGTATAAAGCGGTGCTTCTGCCTGCTACCCCGATAGAGAGTTGTGAGAGTATTTTTTGCAAAAGATCGGCATCGTAGGTGAGCGGCGAGGCGATAAACGAAAACTCTCCGAACACCACAAGCCCCATATTGTCGTTTTTGCGCTTCCGTATAAAATCGGCAACGATGGTTTTTACGACGTCAAAACGGTTGCGCATAGGATCAAGCGGATCAAACCCCCGCGCTTCCATCGACTGCGATGCATCGACGATAAGTGCTATCTCGTACCCCTCTTTAGGGTCAAGTTCGTAGGGTTCCTCTTTAACGGGGGACATAAGTGCTAGGATCATCATCACGATAGCAAGCCATTTTAAAAAGAAAAGAAGTTTTGAACTATGCAGCACCTCTTTGCTGAATTTTGCGGCATGGGGAAAATAAAATGCGGGAAGTTTCATAGGGCAAAGGGTATGGCATGCTATGAAAAAAAAGATCAAAAATAAAAGCTTGGGAAATTCGAAATAGATCCCCTCAAACATCGCACATCTCTTTATAAAGGTTGTAATACCCGATCGTCTCGGGGTCGAGAGATTCTACCTCTTTTTTGTATTTATACGCCTCAAGCCGTGCTACGAGGTTTGCAAACATCTCTTTATGGCGCGGCGTGTCGTTTTGGAAAAGTGCCCCGTAACGGGTAATATCGTACGCCGCTTGTTTGGGGTTTTGCAGCGCTGCTTGGGACAAAAGTTTTTTGTACTCTTTGCGAAGGTTAAAACGTTGTTTTCTTTTGATCCATCGAAACAACAGATAAAGAAAAAAAAGCGCCAATAAAGTTCCCACAACCACAAGCGCACTAAAATAGTAAAGAGAAAACTCCTGCACCTCCACGATGGGTTTGATGTCGTGCAGAGGGATATCATAACTTTGTTGCTGCATCATTGCCCCTCAAACACGCGGCGCAAAGCAACGCCGACGTTGGCATGTGTATAAATTTTACTAAAACGTATCTGATCTTTTTTAAAGGTATCGAAAAGTTTTGCATCGTGTATGTTCACTTTTTTAGTATATTCCTGTACGCTTTTTTCGTTAAAATCCCCTTCCAAAACCGCTCCCGATTCGGGATCGACCAAAGAAGAGAACCCCATAACGGGAGGTTTCTCCTCGTAAAGATCGCGCACCACCAAAGCAACAACCTCGTGTTTTTTTGCCAAAAGACGAAAATCGGGGAGCTCGAAAAAATCTCCCAATACCAAAATAAGAGATTTTCGTTTGAGACGTTTGTAAAGAGTGTCGGCAATCACCTTAAAATCAACCTTTTGATTCAGAGGATCAAACGCCAAAATATCGCCCGTGATCTTTTGCACCTGATGAATTTTTTTACTAGGCTTGGCATGTGCAATCAGTGTATCGGTAAAGATATACGAACTTAAAATATCTCCGTTTTTAAGGGTCGAAAAACCTAAAAGTGCCGCTGCTTCGGCGATCACTTCGTGTTTAAATCTTTGCGAACCGAAGTAAACGCTCCCGTTTAAAATGCTCACCAAAACCACGTTAAGCTCCCGCTCTTCACGGAATATCTTTATGAAAGGCTTTTGCATCTTCGCGGTGATATTCCAGTCGATATGGCGGATGTCGTCCCCCGGCATATACTCGCGAAGTTCGATAAAATCGTACCCCTCCCCTTGAAAAATCGAAGGGTTGTTGCCGATTGTTTCGCTAAAAACCTGACGGCGCGCACGAACGAGGATTTTTTGTAGTTTTCCCATCTACGAACCTACGGAATCGCAACGGTTTCTAAGACTTTTTGGATAATTGCATCGCTCGTGATCCCTTCCGCTTCCGCTTCATAGGTAAGCACGATGCGGTGGCGCATCAGCTCTTTGGCGACATAAGCGACATCGACGGGGGTTACGAAATCTTTGCCGCGCAAAAATGCCATCGCTTTGACCGCTTTGAACATATCGATACTTACGCGCGGAGATGCCCCGAACTGAATATACCCCGCTATCTCGTCCAAGCCGTACTCTTTAGGGTTTCTCGAAGCATTGATCAGCTCGATCATATACGCTTCAACCTCCGCATCGACGTGAACCTCTTTGACTTTTTGTTTAAGTTCCCGCAAATCTTCGGGGGTGATAACGCTATGTATCTCTTCATTCGTGCCGCCTGAAATACGGCGCGCAATCTCCAACTCTTCCTCTTTGGTGTTGTAGCCGACGATAAGTTTGAGCATAAAACGGTCAAGCTGCGCTTCGGGAAGCTGGTACACCCCCTCCTGCTCTACGGGGTTTTGGGTCGCCATAACAAAAAACGGCAGATCGATCTTAAATGTCGTATCGCCGAGTGTGACTTGTTTCTCCTGCATCACCTCCAAAAGCGCCGACTGCACCTTTGCGGGAGCACGGTTAATCTCGTCGGCTAAGAGCAGATTGGTAAAAATAGGACCTTTTTTGATTTTAAAACTGTTGTTTTGCGGATCGTAAATCTCCGCACCCAAAATATCGGAGGGGAGAAGATCGGGAGTAAACTGCGCACGTTTAAAGCCGAGTCCCAAAGTTTTTGCCAAAGCGTTGACCGTCGTGGTCTTGGCAAGCCCCGGAACACCCTCTATAAGAATATGCCCGTCGCACAAAAGTGCGATGAGCATAGAATCGATCATTTTTTCCTGACCGACGACAACTTTTGCAACCTCTTTTTTAATCATCTCGATTTTAGAAACCATACTTGTTCAAACCCTCTTTGTAAAGTACGTTAGTATAGCAAAAGGGGGTTAATGCAAAATGAAAAAAAATGATTTTTTACGAAGAAAAAAAGTGAGGGAAGATGATTTCGCAGCGCGTGCGAAATCGTACGATCAATTCCCCGTTATAAAAGGAAAGATACCTATTTGTTTGATTTTTTGCTCATATTTGCCCGTTCTGGCAATCGCATCTTCAAACCCTGCGGAAGAACCCTCTTTGGTTTTGTATTCGACGCTTGAGACGACGTTGCCACCTCTATCGGTTGCTTTAATGACGGTATTGCGCAATGCAAAAGTCAAGTTGGCAAACTCTTTGTTGGTAGAAGGGTATTTTTTCATCTTTGCTTTTGTCGTAATATCGATATGCACGTTGTAATTTCGGTCGTTAAACGTTACGTTTTGCGCACTCAACTCCGACTTCACAAGTGCCGCGAGCGTTTGGGAATTAGCATCCGAGGTGATCTTAAAGACCAAATCGTTTTTGGCTTGACGCATCTCTTTTGTGTACTCTTGGTAACGTGACGTATATTTCGTATCGTCGTAGTTGCTTTTGAGTGCGTGTAAGAGAGGGAAAAAGCTATCGGTCTCTTTGAGATATTTGTTGATCGTACCCGAGAGCTTAATCTTTTCAAAAAAGCCGGCTTTTTTATAAAAATCCCACTCGGTTTTGATTTTCGCATCGATTTGTGCCAATTTTCTCTCATACGTTGCAAATAAAACATCGCGATCCACTTCGACCAATACAATCCACTGTTTCCCGTCGTTGTAACTCTCTTCCACTTTTACGTCGGTGTATTCGATGTTTTTGCTTTTGCTTACCACTTCGTTTTTGGTCTCCGCCAAAATATTCTCATCACCCCCTTGTCTGGTGGCACTGACCGAAGAGCTGAAGCTTGAAGCTACGTTTACGGAGATTTTTGCACTAATGGTAGCGAGTGCGTCACTCTTTGCATCTTTTTGGGTTGCACCGTACCCCACGGCATAAAAATGCTTCGAGGTATCGGAGGGGGGATTGTTCATCCAAGCCTGTGTAGCCGCATCCGAAGATGCCGCACTCGCGCCGCACGCACTTAAAAAAGTGAGTGTTAAAAATGCAAAAAGTGTTTTAAAAACCATCGATAAATCCTTTATTGTTGTGTATCTTTAGCCAGTTCCGCCTGAGCTTCCTCGGCCTTTTCCTCTACGCTTTGCTCTCTAGCTTCCGCTTCGGCTTCTGCCGCCGCTTTTTCTTGCTCCATTTTCGTTTCGTACGCTACGATGATTTTGCTTGTAACATCCTCATATTTTTCGGCAAGTGAGGATTGTTTGTTCGCATAGTAGGTTCCCATCAATGCGTTAGGGAGTGCCGCAAGTGCGTTTTTCACGAGTCTTGCTATCCTTGCATCGTAGAGTGATTGTTTATCCAAAGGTACACTTGCTTTTGCAACGCCCAAAGATGCCAACTCCGTCGGGAATCTTAAAATTGCATTGTTGACAAGCAGGTTCGTCGTTGCAAGTCCAAACGCCGTATATGCTTCGGTTGCCGAAACTTGGATCTCGTCGGCAACGATATTAACATTTTTGGCAAGTTTTACGTAGTTTTCATCGTCGACGTTCATTTCGCTCTCAAGCGCTACGACAACCTGATCAAGCAATTCAAAATAGATTTTCTCTTTTTCGTCGGCAATCGATTCCGCCTCTTTGATTTTTTCATCAAGCATGGCGATCTCTTCGTTGATAGCCGTGATTCTCTCTTCACTTAAAGGCGTATACCCTTCACTCATCTTCTCTGCTTGCTTTTCCCCCTCGTCGCGTTTGAGTTCCGCTTCAAGTTCCCCTTTTTGCGATTCCAAACTCGCAACCTCGCCGAAAGCTTCGTTCATCTCTTTGTTTGCAGATTCAAGATCTTTTTGCATATTCACCGGTGCCAGTGCGATCACCGCTTCGCTGATAGTCGGATAGAAATCTCCCGACGTTGCTTCAATCTCACGGATCTTGCCTGTTCTAAAATCCAAAAAGTTTGCTGCAGACGCTTCAAAATCGAACATATCGGGCCAATTTTTCGTTCTTGCTTTGATATACTCCTCGTCGGTAGCATACTGTTCGCGATCTCCTAGCTCAGGATTGGCGAAAAGAGTGTCGAGTTTATTGACCGTTCTATATGCCAACGGAGAAACGGTTTGATCGGCTATCATAGCTACGAGATTGGCATTGTCCCCTAAAAGCTGCGTCATCAAAGCACCCGAACCGAGCATCTGTCTTTGGATCGGCTCGGAGTAGTGTTTCGTCGCATAATAAGGGTCGTACATAAGCGCTTGGTTAATAAACTGTTTTTGCTCATCGCTTATATCGGCGTTTACGAGTGTAGGCCACTCTGCATCTGCGGAGATAGGCATTTTATTTGCAATCACATGGTTCTCACGTACGATCGCCATACCCAAAGCCGCGCGGTTAACCTGATTCTCTACGCTCGGAATCTCCGTTTGCGACGCGAGCGTCTCTTGCAATGCGGAACATCCGCTGTTAAACAATGCCAAAGTGCCTAATGCAACCGTACTTAATACTATTTTTCTCATTTTTATCATCTGATTTTTCCCTTTTTTATTCATATTCGCTATCAGAGCTTCCGCTCATAGCATTTCTGTCGTCGATCAACGCCTGATTCGATTCCCCTTGTTTTTTTGTTTTGTTTAACAAATCGTAAAAGGTATCAAAACGCGCTTTTGCGCTCATTATAAGCTCATCCGACATACCGCCTAATAGTTCCGCCTGCTCGTAATGTTCTTGAGCGTAGTTAAGTAGTTTCAAATTTTCCGTCGTACTTGCTTCGGCCTCGAACAATACGGCAAGATTGTAGTGGTAATCCCTATCTTTCTCCCCTTTGTATCTGTTCATAAGCTTAATAGCCCCTTTGTAGTTTTTACGTTTTGCGTACTCTTCCACCGGAGCGAGTGCACCCGGAAACGATTTAAATTCACGTAATTGATTCGTTTTTAAAGGGGAGATATCGGAGATAAAATCTTTTACCACTTTTGCTACGGCATCGGAAGCAAGTTCGTTTTCGCTCGGCAATTTCGAAGCATCTTTGGATTGACGGTTTTTTCGATCTACATAGTTTTTAACCAAAAACTCGTCCACCCCGCGTGAGAGTCTAAACACCACCTCTAAAGAGAGCGAAACCTTATTCCCCGCGTCTGCATACTCGTAGTTGAGTATTTTCATATCAAGAGCCACCCCTTCGCTTCCTCCGAGAGGATCGAGTGCAATAAAATTGGTCTCGGTCAGTTTCGCCTTGACGTTTTCAATCAGCATCGACTGGAGTTTCGGGTTTGTTTTTTTGGCATTCTCTACCGTGGGATTAAGCCACAACGCCAAATAAGCACCCTCGGAGATAAACTCGTCTTTGGTTTCAATCTTGCTTAACTTTGCCGCCTCTTTGGGTGCAGTGTAAGAAGGGATCACGATTTTCGGTCCCCCCGCACACGCACTTAAAAGCAAACTTGCACCTAGTGCCAACGCTATCGTAGTGTTTTTTCTCATCGTCTCTCCTTTAAAACTTAAAAGATTCTAGTTAATTTATATTTAATTCTAAATTAATTTAGACAACTCTCTTTTCACACTTTTTAGTGATGTAACCTCTTTGTTTTCAATTTTGTTTATCCACATTTTAAATTGTTCTTTTTCACTCAAAACAAGCACTGTAAGTAGGCGGTCAAAATCTCTTGCATCCTCTATTTTTTGCGCCAATTCGGAGTTCTTTTTCTTTTTTAGAGAAGATTTTTTCCACGTTATTTTTGCGCTTGCATATCCAAGAAGAAAAAACACTACATAAAAGAGATACTCTTTTTCAAATACAAACGGTGTCTCCTCCTGCGGCGGCGCATCTAAAAGTTCCTCTTTTGCAAACCCTTTTGTAACTTCCACCTCTATCGCTTCAAATACCAATGTGTGATGTTTTTGCGTTTTGGGATCGTACACGATCCACTCTTGCTTGGGAATCGTAAAATTTTTATCCGAAACCAACGCAAAAGCGTAGGTTTGACTCCCTTTATACCCATCTTGCATCAGCGCAAGCTCGCTTTTTGGTTTTTGTGCAAACACCTCGACGTTTGCGATTTGAAATATAGGTGCAGACACAAGATGCAAACTCCCCTCCCCCTCAAACGTCGCCTCTACATGAAACGGCTCGTACGCCTGCAGCTTGGGTGTTTGGCTCTTGACGTGGAGCTTTATATCCCCGACCAAAGGGGTTTTGGCATCGTAAATAGCTATCTCGAGAGGTTTATGACGCTTGGCATGGAGGGTAAACTCCTCTTTTTGGGTGTTGTCTCTGCCGATCGTAACATTTTCGATCGACCTTTCGTTGGTTTTTTTCATCGTATAATCAAAGGCAAAAATCAATCTGCCGCTCTTTTTTGCAAACGCCACAAACTCGTAACTCACAACTCTTCGCCCCTCGATTATCGCATCGCGCTGGCTTAAAAGTTCGAGTCGGTAGCGCTCGTTCTCCCCCTCGGGGCTAAAGTCGATACTATAAAGTTCTCCGCGATCTTCAAAGGTACAAAGATAGCGAAGATAGATCGCTTCGTTCATTGCGGCTTGCGTTTTATTGATCGTTGCTTCCCATTCGTATGCGCTCGCCCAAAGCGACACATGCCATACTAAAAGCAAACATGCCAACGCCTTACCAAGGTTTTTTTTCATAGACCCCCCTTTTATTGATAAGCTCGTACTGTTTCGAGCTGAGTTTTGCTTTGCTTTGCGAGGTGCTAAAACGCTCCTGCGCCTGCGTTTTCTCTTTCATATCGCTTGCACCGCTCTGAGAAGCGCCATCGCTTGGCATGTTGGAGCTGCCCCCCTCTTTTTTCTTTTTAGCACTTGAACTTTCCTCTTGGGCGTTTTGTTTTTGCTCTTTGCTCTCTTGGCGCCCCGTGAGCATCCTCTGCTCCTCCCCTGCATCTTTTATAAAACGGTAATTTTCGTCCGCCTCTTTAGAGTAGCCAAGGGTAAGCGATTTCAGATAATACTCCCGCGCTTTTTCAAACTCTTTTAAGCGCACGTAGGTGTTTGCCACATTGTAAAAAACCTGCGACTTAAAAAGGGGATCGCTCGAGCGCACGCCTGTGTAGAGTTCCAAAGCTTTTTCGTACATGCCAAGCTTATAATAGCTGTTTGCAGCGTTAAAATACCCCTGCGGCGTAGGGAGTTTTTCATAAAAAAAGAGCGCTTGTTCATACGAGCCTTTTTTGTACGCTTCTTGCGCCAAACTCCCGTAAATCGATTCCAAAACACCCCCTTGAAGCTGCATGCCAAAGAGAAGTGCCGCCCAAACAAACACCTTGCGAACTCTGTATTTGAGGGTCGTAACGCTCACTAAAAAGACAAAAATAGCCGCCGCAACAAAATAATAAAACAGCTCTTTGTTCTGCGTTATCGTCGTTTTTGTTTTTTTATCCTCTTGCTTTTGGGCTTCGAGTGTCTCTGCAATCTCGCCGAAATCTTTCGTATAAACGCCCCCCGTGGCATGTGCCAAAAGGGCTATGGCATCGTTTTGGCGTGTAATGACGATATGCCCCGCTTCATCTTGGAGCAGCGATCCGTCTTGGAGTTCAAGGGTTCCCCCGCTTTGGCTTGCAACCATAAATACATTCACGATCAGGTCGTTTGCTTTTGCAAAACGGCTCTCTTTTTCGTAATTTAGCTCATCCCCTCCGTCGCTTAAAAGCACCACGCTCAGCGGTCTTGCTTTAGAGAGTTTACGTGCGAGTTCAAGCACGGGCATCAGCGCACTCGATTTGGTCAGAATCAACCTCTCGTCAAGCGATTGTACAAGGTGCAATAGCAAAGCCCCATCCTGCGTCATGGGGGAGAGGATAATCGCGTTGGAGCTAAACCCCAAAACGCCGAAACGTTTCTCTTTTTCATGTTTGACGTACGATTCTAAAACCTCTTTTGCCTTTGCAAGGCGCGAGGGTGCAATATCTTTGGCATGCATCGAATAGGAGAGGTCGATCCCCAAAACCACGTCGTGCAAATAGTGTTCGTTTTCGATCGGCTCTTGTTCGATAACGGGGCGCATCAATGCAAAAACAATGAAAATATACGTGAGGCAATACCCCAAAAAAGTAAAACTCCCCTTTTGTACCCGCAATAAAAACGGAACAAGCAACGCTAAAAGCAAGATATATTCAAAAGCTATAAAATGCATCGCTGCCTCTCTTTGTAGAGCAGATAGAGCAAAAACGCACATGCCGCAAAAAGAAGAAAGGGGTAAAGGTACTCTTTTTGCAAAAGCGCGCTTGAGCGGATAGCGGAGGATTCCAAAGCGTCTATTTTCTCATAGATTGCCTGAAGCTCCTTCGCCGAGGTTGCGTAAAAAAAGAGCCCCTGCGTATCGGCGGCTATTTTTTCAAGCAAAGCGCTATCGGCTTCCCCCTCTTTTCCGATACCGATCGTGTAGATTTTCACCCCGGCTTCTTTGGCATGTGCCACCGCTTCTTTGGGGGCGATCGAACCGCCGTTGTGCTCGCCGTCGGTTAAAAGTATCAACACTTTCTCTTTGGCATGTGAACGCTCAAACGCACGCACCCCCATAAAGATCGCTTCGCCGATGGCGGTGTTTTGCCCTGCCATCCCTTGGGTAAGCAGATCGATCATCTCGGCAACCACCTCTTTTTCATACGTAACGGGAGAGGCAATAAAAGCAAAATCCCCGAAAATTACGATACCTATATTATCCCCCGTTCTTTGAAGCACAAAATCTTTGGCAATATATTTGGTGATCTCAAAACGGCTCAGCCTGCGTGCATTTTCCTCTTGGGGTGCAAGGTCAAACGCTTCCTCCCCTGCAAACCCCGAAGAGTTCATCGAACCGCTTGCATCGATCGCCAAGACGATCTCTTTGCCGCTTCGATTAAAAGGGTTGTCGCTATCAAAAACAACGGGGGAACAAAGCGCCCCCACCGCCGCAACCAAAAACGCAATACGCACGATCCGCTCCAAAGGGATATAACGCTTATTAGCACGCAAAAAATGCAAATGCACGAAGTATTGCGTTTTGGCGATCTCTTTGCACCGATAAAGGCAAAACAGAAGCGGCACGAGAAGCAAAATAAGGTAAGGATATTCAAAACTATAGCTATTCATAACGATAATTCTATCTCATTTGGCGTCACTCCGTGAGTATTTTTATCAAATTTTTAAAAATTTTGCATTTTTTGCACAAAAACTCTTGACATCATTTTCGTTTTTGCCTATAATTCCCGTCCACAAACAAAGAGAACACAAAAATCTCGGTTTGTATGTCTCGCTAGCTCAGTTGGTAGAGCACGTCACTTTTAATGATGTGGCCGATGGTTCGAGTCCATCGCGGGACACCACGTAATACTTTTTTTTTAAAGATGGCCCCATCGTCTAGCGGTCAGGATCCATGGTTTTCATCCATGTTACCGGAGTTCGAGTCTCCGTGGGGTCACCATCTTTTTTCTCCCTTTACAAAAACAAATCAATCAAAAATCACTCTTTCAATCGAAAATCTATCGGTACGCTTAGTACGATCTCCTCTTGAGGTTGCGGAAATTTTTCGCTTAACTCTTCGAGAGTTTTCACGGCGGCACGTGATAAAATCTCATACTCCGATGCGACCACTTCAATATCGCGCACTTTTGCCTCTTTCGTCAAACGAAACCGCACCGTAACCTCCCCCTGAATCATCCGCTTTCTGGCACTTCTAGGGTAATATACATGCTCTTGTAAAAGGCGTGCGATCTCTTCTAGGTGCATCTGCATATAGCGATCGCTTTGTATCTCTTTGGCATGTTGCACATTTTCCTCTTGTTCCAAAACCGCCTTATTTTCTCCAACCGCGCTTTGGTTTGCCTCTTGCACGTTTTGTTCTGCTAGAGCCTCTTGAACAACTGCGCTCTCTTTAAGGGGTTCGGTCTGTTTTTGGGTCGTTTGGGGTTCTGCTTCTGCAGCTTGCGGCTCCTCTTTGAGAATCGGCAATGCCTCTTTGGGAAGTGCGACGCTTTTTTTCGGTAAAAGTTTTGGAGATTGTATCGGTTCGCTCTTTTGTATCTGCTGCTTCGGTGTTGCGCTCTGCTGAGGCTTTTGCACTTGGATTTGTGCGAGCGAAATGCAAATGGAGGGTGCCTCTTTAGGCGGTTGCACCTTTTGTTCGGAAAACATGAACAACAAAAGCACTCCTACCCCAAGATGCACGAGCAAAGAAAAAGTAAACGAGGTCGTATGGCGAATCATAAAAGCAATACTAGCCGACTCTCGCTAAAAGAGGAGTAAAACTAGATAGCGCGTTTAAATTCGGGATACGCTTCCACCCCGCATTCACGAATATCCATCCCCTCAAGCTGTGCATCGTTGCTTGCACGAAAACGTATTATTTTATTGATCGAAAAAAGTACCCCGTAGGAGATACCAAACACGAATACCCCTACGATTGCCACCCCTTTGAGCTGCTCAAGAAAAGAGACGTCGGCTACAAAAATCCCCACTGCCAAGGTTCCCCAAATGCCGTTTACAAGGTGCACCGAAAGCGCACCGACGGGATCGTCGAGTTGCAATTTATCGAACAAAGGAACGGCAACGACCACTAACGCGCCTCCGATGCCGCCGATGAGCAAAGGCACGTACATGCCATAAAGATCGGGTCCTGCCGTTATAGCCACAAGCCCGCCCAAAGCACCGTTTAAGATCATGGTAATATCAAAAAGTTTGTAGCGCACATACATCAAAATACCTGCGACAATCGCGCCTGCAAGACCTGCGGTATTGGTGTTCATAATCGTTTTGGCAACGGTATTTGCATTCTCAACGCTCGATATGCTTCCCACGCTGCCGCCGTTAAAACCGAACCACCCGATCCAAAGCAAAAACGCTCCAAGCACCACGAGGGGAATATTGGATGCGGGGATCACTTTTATCATTCCGTTGGCATAACGTCCTTTTCTTGCACCCACGATTAAAATCGCCGCCAAAAGCGCCCATCCCCCCGTGGAGTGGATCACCGTAGAACCCGCCAAATCGTGCATATCTATGTCAAGAAACGTTCCCGCCAAAAAGTCGCTTCCCCAGCTTACGTTTACGACCAAAGGGTAGATCGCTCCCCCCATAATGAGAGCAAAAAGGCTCAAAGGGATGATACGCACACGCTCCCCCACCCCGCCGCTCATAATATTGATCGTTTTACCCACGAATGCCATTTGAAACAAAAATGCCGCCCAGATACTCATGGAACTATTTTCAAAAGCGCCGAAAGCTATTTGATAACCGATCAGCAAAAACGCAAACGAAGCAACCGCATAGATCATCACGTTGATGGTCAAAACCGAGGTGACGTTTTTTGTTCGCACCAATCCCGCTTCGAGCATCGCAAATCCCGGAACCATAAAAATAATCAGCACCATAGCAAAAAGTGCAAAAAACGTATCGATAATATATTTGAAATCCGCTTCTATCACGCAAAACCCCTTTTTTGTATTTGAAAAGGAATTATAGAGAACAAAATTGTCGGTGTGTGAAGGTTTATGATTAATTTTTAAGCAGCAATGAGAGAAAAAAAGATGCAACATGCCAAAGATTTGGCATGTCGGAATAAGAGAGAAACATACACGGCACATTTCAAAAATGAAAGTTGCCTGTTTTCTCCCGTATCAAAAAGATACGGGTAACTTTAGGGGGTTATAGGGACAATTTGTCCCTGCCGCTTTATGGGCTTCGCTCATAAAGTGTATAAAATTAAATAGCCTCGCTATCGGTCTCGCCCGTACGGATACGGATGATCTTGTCGATATCGCTTACGAAGATTTTTCCGTCTCCGATTTTGCCCGTTCTTGCCGCTTCGACGATCGTGTTGGTCACTTGATCCA
>Ga0265295_1001435_pt1 | contig 41904 bp, 36 predicted proteins | sample Munlansysbiofilm_FD_192503 | JGI IMG/M metagenome (GOLD analysis project Ga0265295, IMG submission 192503) | Leachate microbial communities from a municipal landfill in Southern Ontario, Canada - Methane capture system biofilm | ecosystem: Engineered > Solid waste > Landfill > Unclassified ... | reverse complement strand
GAATTATAAACTCATCTCACAGAATTGATCTCAAAGGAGAGTCACTAAGAAAAGGCATTTTGAAAAATGAATAACTAATTTTTTGTATCATTGCAAGATCTTTCAAAGTGGCACGGTTTGACCGAAAAGGGTGGCACCATTAGACCGAAATAGCCATTTGGGATAAAAGCTTATTAAAGAGTACAAATTAAAGTGTAAAACACTTCAAAAATGAAACATTCACACAAAACTTACTTTTGCAAAAGGCTTAAAAAATTATTTAAACGCCTAACCGCCACAGGTAGTTTTTCACCCGTTGTTAATAATACTTCATTCTTTTTTTTATCAATATGTTTCGTGTAGCTCATATTGATAATATGTGATTTATGAATTCTAAAGAAGGTCTGACTCGGTTGGTATCACATTTAAGTAAATCTTTATGCTTTTTCTGTCAACGGAATATTTCCGTAAAGTTTGCAAAATAGCGAGAAGTTAGAAGAATATTTTATCAAAGCCGATAACTTACATTGTCATAGGCTTTGATAAAATACATCCCCTACATTTTCTTGGTAATATCTTCCAAATCCTCTATCAATTTTGGTAATTTATTTATAGCATCTGTCAACTGCTCACCCGCAACCTTAATTCCTGATGCAGCTTTTGGTATGTTTCTAGCTTTTGCACCTGTAAAGTCCGCTTTTGGATTTAGACTTTTAATCTTGTCCTGTAGGGTTTTAATCATCTCTTCCATTTTAGGAAGATCCAATACAGCAAAAGCGATTGATTTTATGGCAAAATCACTATTCAAAACTACCTTCTCTTCTTTTATCAAGCCTATTGTACCAGCAATCTGAGCTATTGTTGCCGATATCTTTGCCGATTCCATAAATACATCGTCGTATTTCGCAACACCACTCTCAGTGTAAACAAAATCATTTTTCACAAAATCTTTATCCGCATCGTTTTCAAATGCTGATAGTGAACTACTTACTTTTGTTAAATTAATCACCACTTCCCCTTTTTTTGGTTTTGCTAATACATTAGAAACTAAACCAATAGCTAATGCGAAAATTAAATACTTTTTCATAATAAAATGATTTATATTATCTGATGTTAAGGCTTATCAGATATTGCCCCGTTTTTTATAATGGGTTCTGGTCTCCATTTCTCTTTCTTTGTTTTTTTCGACTATTCAGGTCAAATTCGAATACCGCTATCTTCAATATTTATTCTATTGATTTTACCTTTCCAGAAATAACTCCAACAGAACGACCTACCGCAGACTCATCCAAAATTACTGCTGTCATACGCCAAAACGTGTTGTTGTTTGTAAAATCTGTATTATTTTAATTAATAACCAAACCCTATTTGCTTCAAATCCATAGGTTATGTTAACTAATTTAACAGGAGTAAAAATAGCTAACATTTTCTTAACAAATAACAAGTGTCAGGATAACTTATTTATCGTAGTAAAAACGACATTAAGCGTACGTGTTTTCAATATAACCGTTTGGAAAGTTTGGGATAAAAGCTTATTAAAGAGTACAAATTAAAGTGTAAAATACTGCAAAATTGAAATATTCACACAAAACTTACTTTTGCAAAAGGCTTAAAAAGTTATTTAAACGCCTAACTGCCACAGGTAGTTTTTCACCCGTTGTTAATAATACTTCATTCTTTTTTTTATCAATATGTTTCGTGTAGCTCATATTGATAATATGTGATTTATGAATTCGATAGAAGCGAGTTTTGGGCAATAGTTCTTCAATATCTCTTAGGCTTTTAGCAAGTAGGTATTTTTTACCCGATGATACCAAAATATTTGTATAATTTGCTTCCCCTGTGCAGTGAATAATATCTTCAAGTTTAACCACATCATAACCATCGCCATGTGGTATTACCATTTTTCTTTTTGATTCTACACTATTCTGAGCGTTGGAAATGTATGTGTCAATATTCAATTTTTGGTTTAAAGAGTCACCCTTTCGATATCGGTTAATAGCTTTATTCAATTCTTCGGGTGCAACAGGTTTTAATATATAATCTAAAGCTGCATATTTAAATGCTTTAATAGCATAATCTTTATAGCCTGTTGTAAATATGACTTTAAATGGGTAATCTTCTTTGAAGTAGTCAAATAAATCAAACCCTGTTTCAGTTACCAAATCCACATCTAATAAAACTAAATCAGGATTTTGTTTATTAATAGCCTGAACAGCTTCTTTAATTGTGGCTACTTTTCCAATAATATCTATATCGTTAGCACAATAATTATTTATTGTAAGAGTTAAGGCTTCACGTGCATCTGGCTCATCATCTACAATAAGAGTTCTAATTTTCATATGCGTCATTATCAATTACACAACAAAGGTCGCATTAATCTGTGAAAAATGGAATAAATAGAGAAACTTTAGTTCCAAGAGATTCGTTATCTCCATTACATAAATCCTCATATAGAACTTTATAAATGGGTTCTTTCCACTTAATATCATTATATAAATGTATTCTGTCTTTAACGAGTTTAATTCCAAGTGAGCTTTTAGATTGTTCTTTCTTCTTTTTACCCGATTCTTCACGACCAATGCCATCATCAATTACATTTACGAGTAATGTCTTTTCATTTTGTATTGTAAATTCAAGTGTGATAGTACCCTGTTTTTTCAAATGGTCAACCCCGTGCTTTATAGAGTTTTCAATGAAAGGCTGCATTAGCATTGGTGGAATATAGATTTCTTCAGTATCAATTCCTTCATCAATATCAATCTGATAATTAAATGGAATTTCACATCGTTTCTTCTCAAAATCCATATAGTTTTTTAAAAGGTCAATTTCTCTTTCAAGAGCAACAGTATCTTCAACTGAGTTTTCAAGTGTCTGCCTGATTAGTTTTGAGAATTTACCGATGAATAAGACTGCATCTTCATTCTGTTTATTGAGAATAAATTTTTGGACTGAGTTCAATGAATTAAATAAAAAGTGAGGATTAATTTTAGACAGCAATGATTGTTTTTCCAACTCCTTTATTCGGAGTGCAGTTTGCCATTTATCGTATTCCTTTTTATGCTGGCGTTTAACCAACAAGAGTATTCCGATTATTAAGAACAGTAAAACAAATCCACGAAACACCCAAGTCTGATAAAAGGGTTTAAGTATAGTAATAGGATATTCCAACTCCACAACATTGGCAGGTTGAGTTGTTGTATATGCTTTCACCTTGAAGTTGTAATTTCCTGAAGGAACTCTGTTGAAAAATGCAATATTATCATTTGTTGGTTCAGACCATCTATTTTGATAGCCATCCAATAAAAACTGATATTTTATATCGGCTGTTACCTGTGGTTGAGTTAGGTTAAAGTTGACATTAAAGGTATTCTCTTTGTGCTTTAACTTTATACGTTCAAAAGGATTTATATCTACAATTTCATTCTCTGTATCCTGATGTTCTATTTCAATTGACTTTATGTAGAGGTTACCTAAAGAACAATTAAATTGATGTAGATTTTTAATATTAACTTCAATAATTCTGTCTTGGGCAGGTATAAAGATATTACCATTTGCTCCAAATGTAGCCTCTCTACTCTCTTGTCCATGATAACCTTGCTTCTTGGTTAAGATTTTAAAGTCTTGAATTTCATCATCTATAAGTTTAAAACAACCTAAGCCCATATTAGAGCTGAAATATATATAGTCATCTTTTTCTAGTAACCACCAAATACTATTTCCACATTTACATGGAAGATTTATACTACTCCAAGTCCAGATGGTATCGGTTTTTACAGCTTTTAGTATCTTACCATTTCGCATAGCGCAATAAAACACTTTACCATCATTGGTTACAAAATCACTGACAGTTGCTGAAGTTAAGCTGTCAGGAATTGTAATAACAAATACTGAATCTTTGTAAATCTCATAGAAGGTATTTCTTCCTTTAGCTGCATAGAATGTCGAATCTATTCTAATAAAAGTCCCTTCTTGGCCGTACATGTTGGTTTTTGGCATTTTTATTACAGTATTATTTTTCCAAGTTACGGTATCATATGTAATTAAATGGCTGTGTGTATTACTATATAACATTTCATTAAAGAACTCTATACTTCTGCCTCTTGGCGTATTTAAATATTCTATATCATGCCAATCAGTTATTGGAGAACGAAACAACCCCATTTTGTTATTAAAATAAATGTATTTCCCTTCACTGTTAATTTCAAATAATGCATTTATCTCATAAGAGTCTTGCCCTCCGCTGAATCCTGCACTTGAATACAACTTGGGGTCGGCTTTTTGAATTGTATTATGAATTTGATGAGCACTAATTTTATCAATTGATTTACCATCCCATTTAATCAGATTATTATTCCCATTGAAGTATAAATTTGAGTCAAGGCTGTAAATTTTGGTAGTTCGTAGATTATCTTCATTGAAGTAATTTGCATTATAGTTTGTAAAGATTGGTTCATCAATTACATAGAGCCCTGCATTATTTGTTGCTACATAAAGCTGTTGGTTTGTGGTGTCTTTCCAAAGTGCCCAACACATTTCCGTGTTAATTCCAAATTTTTCACTTTGCTCTAATACCTTATCATTCTCGTAAGTGTACAATCCTCCCTTGTTCCCAATATGGGTTACATGTGACACGCCTGCATTCCAAGCAGCCATCCATACTCTGCCTTTTTCTTCATATAAATCGAAAACCTGTCCAACTCCTCGATAGGGAATCTCTCCATTTTTTGTAAATATATTAATGCCTTTATCGTGAAAGCTAACTAATGTATCCTTATTGTTTAAGACCATGCTACTAGATGAATAATACCATCTGTTTTTATTTTTCCCTTCATCAAATGTACTGAATACAATCGCGGTATCTTTATCAGGAATATAACGCCAAGCATGTTTCCCATAGGTCAGGGCAAAAACAACTGTGTCATTTTCAAGAAAATTTGTAACAATTACATCAGGGTTTGTTATGTAATTTCTAAAATATTTAATGCTGTCATTTTCAATTCGGGAAAAAGTATAATTACCTCCTACGAACATTAAGTCATGTTTTTTTGAGTAGTACAGTTTTCTAATCTTATTATCTCCTAACTCTTTTTCAGTTGCAAAAACTTCAATTGTCTCTCCATTCCACCTGCTTATTCCGCCTATAAAGCATCCAAACCAAACGACACCTGATTTATCTTCTTCAATTGACCATACTTTATTAGAAGCTAGTCCATCGTCAATTGTAAATAATTGTTTCTGACTACCATTTATCCTTATGAGGCCATTGTCTGTGCCAATCCAAAGATTGTTTTTTGAATCTTTGAATATTGACCGAACGCAGTTTTCGGGAAGAAAATCATCTATTGTATATTGATAGGAATGGGAAGTCTGTGTATAAGAATGAATTGAGATGATTATTCCAAGAGCTATAAGTAATACCTTTTTCAACGGTTAGTCATGTTTTAAATTCGATGATAAACATAGTATAATAATTGTTAATAATATAATCCACACCGAAGAAAATAATTATAGCATATCCATTCTTTCCATTTCTGCCAATAGCATCAGTACCTCAAATCCAATATTCATGACTAATAAATAGAAAAATCAATGTTCCCCATATTTATTCTAAATGAGTTCGTAAAAACGAAGGTTAAAACGAACTAATATGAAATTTGGACATGCTCGTGTTTTTTCAAAAGCTCATCAAACATTAGATAGGCAAACTGATTCATTAAATGCCGAGGGGTGTGATGAAATTTTCAGCGAAAAAGTTTCAGGACGAAAAGAAAAACCTCAGTTAGATTTATTACTTTCAAAATTACGAAAAGGGGGTATGTTGGTAATTGATAGTTTGGACAGATTGTCAAGAACCGCCAAAGAGCTGATTTCTCTTTTGGCAGATTTCGAGGAAAAAGGAATTCACCTAAAAAGTATTAAAGAAGGAATATTCGACACATCTTCACCAATGGGTCGTGCCGTGTTTCAAATTGTCAGCATCCTAAAAGCTGCCGAGGTTGAAGTGTTACGTGAAAGAACTATGGACGGTTTGAAGGCTGCCCGTGCCCGTGGAAAAAAAGGAGGTCGCCCTACAGGAACTTTTAATAAAATATAATCAGCAGCAGCAGCGACCTTGTATAAAAACGGAAATTCAATTTCTTCAATTTTGGAGGCTGCGGGAATAAAAAGTAAATCTACACTTTATCAACACTTGCGTAGAGAAGGAGTATTATAGCCCTAGTCGCGTATAGTGACGTATTTGATTCATATGAATCGGATAATAGGAAAATATATGTTGCTATTGCCAATGATGATGGTGACTTGGGTTATTATAAGATAACTGAAAAAGATTTCGATAGTGCAAAATTGGCCTAAATAAGTAAAACCGAAGAATATGAATGCTTAACTGAACCGTGATTATCCTGATGCATCACGGTTTTTTTTAGTATAGGTATTTACTTATTTCAATAATATGTATTATTTCAACAGTCTTTCTAAACCTATTTCTAAAATACCAAAAAAGACAAATCATTCTCTTTGAATTGAGTCGGGATTTAACGAAATTGGTCTATTCAGATTTAATTAAGAATCGCTGTAATTTGCAGTAATTTGCAACTTATCATCAAAACTTTGTGTTTATCTATGTGTATAAAATAAAAAAGACTTACAAAATTAAATTTGTAAGTCTTTGATTTTTAACGTGGAGAATATCGGAGTCGAACCGATGACCTCTTGCCTGCCAGGCAAGCGCTCTAGCCAACTGAGCTAATTCCCCGTAGAGCGGTGCAAAGATATAAAATTATTTGATTAAGCAAAAGTTGAACTCTTTATTTTGTAATTTTTTTATGGCAATTGGCAATGCACCCTGTAGACGCTCAAATGCTTTCGATGAGTCATGAAAAACAATTATATCGCCGCTACGAGTTTTGGGAACGACTCTTTTGACACATGTTTTTGCTGAAAGTGATTCATTAAAATCCCATGACAGCACACTCCAAAAAAATATTTTGTAGTGATCGCGCAAGAGTTTAATTTGTGAAAGTTTCATTTGACCATAGGGCGGACGAAAGAGTTTTCCCTGAATATATTCTGCAGCAAGATTTATATCATTTATATACTCTTCGTTTGAACAGCGCCACCCTTTTAGGTGACTATAGGTGTGATTTCCCACAGCATGACCTCTAAGAATAATATCATCGAAAAGGGCAGGATGCCGTTCTACATTTTTTCCAATACAAAAGAAGGTGGCTTTTATGTCGTTTTGATCTAAAACATCTAGAATGTAGGGAGTGGTCGAAGGGTTTGGTCCATCGTCGAACGTTAAGAAAATATTATTGGCATTATTCTTAATACGCCAAATGGTTTCTTTTATAAGGTGTTGGGGAAGATGATAAGGGTTGATCATCACTTTTTTTTACAAAAGTGCGAATTTATTTCATTTATTTTTGATTGTTTGAGAAAAATGTTTTACTTTTGCACACACAAATTGGAATTGACCCATGGTGTAATGGTAACACATCTGGTTTTGGTCCAGGCGTTTAAGGTTCGAGTCCTTATGGGTCAACTACTAATATCCTCTGTAAATCATTAATTACAGAGGATTTCTTTTTTCTACTCACTTTCTATTTGCTGTTAATTTAATCATCTATCTGAAAATCAGCAAGGTTCAATGATGGTTAAAAACGAATTGAGTGTTATCAAAACTTGACACGTAATTTTACTTAATAGTGATCACCTCCATTTTTAAATTTATTAACTTTGTCTTCCCTAAACAAAAGTAATGATAGATAGAACCACCATCGATAGAATTTACGAACGTGCTGATATAGTGGATGTTATTGGTGAATTTATTACGTTAAAAAAAAGAGGAGCTAATTATTTGGGGCATTGCCCATTTCACGACGAACGTACACCCTCTTTTACGGTATCCCCCGCAAAAAGTATTTTCAAATGTTTTGGTTGTGGCAAATCAGGAAACGCAGTTGGCTTTGTTATGGAGCATGAGAGTATCTCTTATGTTGAGGCATTACGATTTTTAGCCAAAAAATATCACATCGAAATTGAGGAGACGGCGCCTAATCCGGAACAAATTCAGCAACAAAATCGGCGCGAAGCACTTCAAGTTATTACAAACTGGGCTTCCGGATGGTTTAAGGAACAGCTTCATAAAACTAGTGAGGGGAAAAACGTTGGATTAAGTTATTTTCGTGAGCGTGGATTTACCGATTCTATCATTGAACGGTTTTCATTGGGGTATAGCCCGTCCAATCGGAGCGCTTTTTCAAAAGCAGCCATCGCAAAGGGATATAAAACGGATATTGTAGTTGAAAGCGGATTATCGGTTGATCGAAATGGATCACTCTTTGATCGTTTTGCTGATCGGGTATTGTTTCCTATTCAAAGCATTACTGGGCAGGTAATTGGTTTCGGTGGTCGAACCATGCAAAAGGAGAAAAACATTGCAAAATACCTCAACTCTCCAGAAACATTATTGTATAATAAAAGTCGAGTTTTATATGGCATGTATCAGGCTCGAAAATCGATCTCGACAAGCGATAAATGCTTTTTAGTGGAGGGATATACCGATGTTTTGAGCATGTATCAGGCTGGAATTGAGAATGTTGTAGCCTCTTCAGGAACGTCGTTAACGGTGGATCAAATACGTTTAATAAAACGATTTACCCCTAATTTAACTGTTTTTTATGATGGTGATGCAGCCGGAATTAAAGCTTCGTTGCGAGGGATCGATATGATTCTTTCCGAGGAGATGAACGTAAAAGTATGCTTACTCCCCGAAGGCGAAGATCCCGACTCCTTTGCCCGCAAGCACTCAACGGAAAAACTGACTCAATTTATTAAGGAGAACGAGACTGACTTTGTACGATTTAAAACCACGCTAATGCTTGGTGAAGCCAAAGGCGATCCCATTAAAAAAGCAGCCTTGGTAAACGACATTTTGGCAACAATCGCATGCATCCCAAATATGGTGTCACGGAGCATCTACTTAAAGGAGTGTAGCCAAATGCTTGAAATGCCGGAAGACATTCTGTATAAGGCTACTAGTAAGATTATTAATGATAAACTTGAGAAAGAGCAGAAACAGCAATTTTATTCAAAACAGCGATCAGAGTCTATTCCCGATAATACGACAGTCCCAATAGAAGAAAGTGTTGTTACACTCAATAATGACATCCTAATTACAGAAACTGAATTAATTAAATTGTTGATTGAGTATGGCGATCACACCGTTTTCATGGTTCCTGGTGCTGACAAAGGGTGTGAAGATGCGTTTTTAACGGTTTCGGAATTTATAATTGAAGAACTTGAGCGCGATGAATTGTTCCCCATGGATGCCTCTTTACATAAAATTTTTCAGATTTATTGCGATTCAAATCAAAAAGGTATTCAATTATCGAGTTTCTATTTTACTCAAAATCCGGATCTTGCCATATCATCCAAGGTTGCAGAGATGCTAGCTCCGGAGCATACCTTGTCTCGATTGTGGGAACAAAATAATCCAAATGAAGATTCAGAAGAGGTTCGATTATCGCAGGCTGTTCAAAAAGTAGTTAACGAGTATAAGTGGCGACGGTTGAAAGAGATGCAGAATATTTTAACTAAAAAGTTGTCCGATTCCCAAATGACTGACGATGAAATCTCCACATTGATGGTGAAATTAGATCGAATTAATAAAATTAAAACCCAATTATCTTCTGAACTTGGTTCACGTTCGATCCTGTAAGTGCTCTAAATCGATTATGCCAAATTTGAATATCGTTCGAGAGGTTTTATTTGAAGCACTTTAATTTTGCGCCCTTTTAACTCAATTAAACCATCGCTTTTAAATTCCGAAAGCTGCCGAATTACTGATTCTGTGGCGGTTCCCACAATATTGGCCATCTCTTCACGGGTGAGTACGATTTTTATAAAACCCTCATTGTCGGTTCCAAAACTGGTTCTTAAATAGAGTATTATTTCGGCTAGTCGCTCCTTTACTGTTTTTTGCGCAATATCGGTTATAAAGCTATTTGCTTCACCCAACTCTTTGCATGCCAATTTTAGCATTGCTAGACTAAAGGCGTGGCTTTCTTGTATTAATTGGAGCAATACTTCGGAAGGTATAAAACAGAGCGTTGCATCTTCGTGTACTCTTGCTGTTGTGCAAAATGGTTCAGCTCCAATTACAGATCGATATCCAATAATATCGCCTCTTTTTGCAAAAAGAATAATCTGTTCCTTACCTTCAATCCCTGTTTTATAAAGTTTTAATATTCCCGAATTAACGCAATAGCAACCTGTTGCCTTGTTGTTTTCATGAAAGACATGATCGCCTCTATGGTAGAATTGACAACTTTTCTCGAAATTTAGTCTTGTTAATTGCTCGTTATTCAAATGGCGGAAAAGTCCGCTCATGTCTGAAACACAATCGTTACATGCAGGAATATTTACTTTTTGCTTCATTTAGTAAGTATTTGCCGGAATTGAATATTGCATGCAAATATACAAAAAAAGCCCCTATGCATTTAGCCAGGGGACTAAACTAGTTTTACTTTTTAGGTATAAAGAGCAATTTAGCTCCAGAAATTGGATCTCATAAGGTCGTTTCTTGGGTTGACACACATTATGGGGACTTTAGCATTGTTGGCTATAATAGCCTGTTCACTAGCACCAAACACGTAGTCAGCAATTCCAATGTTTTTGGTTGTCATTACCAAAATGAGGTCGGCTTCGCTTTCATGAGCAAACTCAATAAGTTGAGTTTCGTAATGACCTTTTGTTTTTGCGGTATGAATTTCATGTTCAATACCATACTTTGCTAAATATTTTCTAGCAAAAATCAGATTACTGTTTATCTTTTTCAGATAATATTCATCTTCAATTGGTTCTTTGAATATATGTATTTTGAGGGTAAAGTATTGTGCTAAATAAATTGCCCATACGAGCTTTTCTTTGTTTTCGGCTTTAAAATCAAGAGGAAATACTACATCAGTTAATTTTTTATCTGTAGGCATGTCTTGTACTACGATAAAAGGAACCGTTGAACTTGTAATTACTTTTAATGCCCAACTTCCGGTGAATTTTTGCATTCCACGCATGCCATGGGTTCCCATAACTACGAGGTTTACATCATTTTCGCTATCGGAGGTATAGTCGCCAATAGAACGGAATATATCACCTGTGATTGCGCACGTTGATGGTAGAATACCGTAGGTTTCGTTAATTTTTCTTGCTTCTTCAAGTAATTTAGGTTCAGCCTCTTCACGTTCCGATTCTTTTTTCATGATGTGAAGCAAACGCATATTACATTGTAGATGTTTTACAAGTTTAACTGCATGGGCAGCTGCAAAATCTGACATTTCAGTAAAATCCCATGTTACAATAATATTTTTACCGTTCAACATAATCGTAAGGTTTTGTTAGTATTCCAATGATATCCAATTTTAGAGATATGATACCCCTATTCATTAAACAATTTAAGTCTAATTTTGATTGCAGACCCTAAGAATTTTGACGAATCCACATTTTTTACTGACTAAAGTATCCTTTCATTATTCCGCGTTTTGAGTTTTTAACAAACATTAAAATCTCATCACGTTCTTTGGAGGCTGCCATTTCAGTTTCAATAAATTCAATAGCGTCGGTTGTATTTAGGCCATTCATAAATATAACACGGTAAATGTCTTGTACTTCTTGAATCGTATCATTGCTAAAACTTCGGCGACGTAGTCCAATGGAGTTAATTCCGCAGTAAGACACAGGAAAACGTCCTGCTTTTACATACGGTGGAATATCTTTCCCAACCAATGATCCCCCTGCAAGCATGGTATGTGCCCCAACATGAACAAATTGATGTAATGCGGATGCGCCTCCAATAATGGCAAAATCGTCCACAATAACTTCTCCTCCGAATAACACAGCATTAGCAACAATAACGTTGTTGCCGATTATGGTGTCGTGACCAACGTGGGCACACGCCATTAGAAGTACGTTGTTTCCAACCACAGTTTTTCCTTTGGCAGCAGTTCCTCTGTTTACGGTTACTGCTTCGCGGATTGTTGTGTTGTCTCCAATTTCAACGGTTGTGTATTCACCGGCAAATTTTAGATCTTGAGGTATTGCACCAATAACCGCTCCTGGGAAAATTTTGCAATTTGCTCCAATTCGACTTCCTTTAAGTATGGTTGTGTGTGGACCTAGCCAGGTGTTATCTCCAATGACCACATCGGAATCAACATAGGCAAAGGGATCAATTTTAACATTGTTCCCGATTTTTGCATCTGGATGTATATACGCTTGAGGATTACTCATATGTGAAATATTAGATTTGTGTGCCAAATTACTAAAAAAATATCATTTCAGAAATTTGCGGTTCGTTTTTATTTAACTTTTACTATTTGTGCTGTCATGTGGGCTTCCATTACCAATGTATTTCCAACAAAGGCGTGCCCAGTCATTACTACAATCCCTCTTCGTATTGGTTCGTCTAAAACGAGGTGGAAAACTAACGTGTCGCCTGGAACTACTTTTTTCTTAAATTTAACACCATCGATTTTCAAAAAATATGTTGTGTATGTTTCGGGGTCGGGAACTGTGCTTAGTGCTAATATTCCGCCTGCTTGCGCCATGGCTTCAATTTGCAAAACTCCGGGCATCACGGGTTCGTCCGGAAAGTGACCAACGAAAAAAGGCTCGTTCATTGTAATGTTTTTCACACCCACAACATGCGTGTCGCTAATGTCCACAATCTTGTCAACTAAAAGAAAAGGAGGACGGTGTGGCAACGTTTGTTTAATGCGGTTGATATCGTAGATTGGCTCTTTTAGAGGATCAAATTTTGGCGGCTGTGGACTGTTTTTAAGATCTTTAATTTTCTTTCTCACAATCTTTGCCATCGCCGTATTCGACATGTGTCCGGGACATACGGCGGTTACTTTACCTTTTATTTGTCGTCCTACAAGGGCAAGATCGCCAATTACGTCGAGTAGTTTATGTCGTGCGGGTTCGTTATGAAATCGAAGTTCGAGGTTGTTTAAGATTCCTTCGGGTTTAACTTCGATAACTGGTTTGTTGAACAACGATGCAAGGTGTTGTATTTGGTCGTTTGAAACGGCATGCTCCACAATAACGATGGCATTATCCCAGTCGCCACCTTTTATGAGGTTGTTTTTATGCAACATTTCCAGTTCGTGCAAGAATACAAACGTACGACAGGGTGCTATTTCGGTTTCAAATTTCTCAAAGCTGGTTAGTCGAGCGTACTGATTTCCCAACACTTTACTGTTGTAGTCAATCATTACATCGATGGAGAATTCATCGGCGGGTTCTATTCTAATTTCAATCCCTTTTTCAGGAACGGTGTATTCAATAGTTTCATTTACGTAATAGTATTCTATATTTGCAGATTGCTCTTCGATGCCGGCTTTATTAATTGCTGTAACCCATGGTAGTGAGCTCCCGTCTAATATGGGAACTTCGGGTCCTGTAATTTCAATCCGGGCATTATCAACTTGCATTCCATAGAGGGCGGCTAAAAGATGTTCCATGGTCATCATTTTATTTTCGCCTCGTTGCAGTGTGGTTCCTCGTTCGGTATTTGTAACAAAATCGGCCAAAGCGGGTAGTTCCGGCTGACCTTCAATATCCATGAGTACAAATTTATATCCGTAATTTTCAGGTGCTGGTTGAACACATACTTTACATACAGTTCCGGTGTGTAACCCGGCGCCCTCTAATGTGAATGAGTTTTTTAGCGTTGTCTGTTTTTTTGTCATAATGGTAATAGCTTAATTTTAGGGGCAAATATAGTCATTGTATTTGAATTATCATTCATGACTACATGTAATGAAATAGGGTTGCCAAATACAGCAGATAAACGGTATTATAAAAATTAATATCTATAATTGACCGATGTTGTTTTTAAATATATCGAGCTCAGCACTCCAATCGATGCTTGGTATGTTGTTTTGGATTATTTTGATTTCGTTAATTTGATTTTCACAAAACTGCCTATATTCTTCTGTATGTGGGTTATAAGGTCGGTGTTGTGTTGCTTTTATTATTTTTATTATTTTATCGGATGTCACAACTGTCTCCTTTGTTAAAAAAGAGGTTTTGAATTTTTCAAAGATGTATGAAATAGCCAAAGGCGATGGATGCAACATATTATCGGAATAGAAGCGGTAATCGCGAAGGTCGTCCATCATTATTTCATAGGAAGGAAAATAGGAGACATTTGTTTCATAAATATCGCAAAGTTGATGGATAGCTACGTTTAGGATACTTTTGCTGGCTTGATTTTCAATGGCGCCATCTTTCCAATGTCGTATTGGGCTAATGGTGAATACAATTTGAAGATCTGGATTTTGTTTTAGGAGCGTGTCGATTAATGTGCAATATTCGTCTGTTATGTCGCATACGGACAATCGAAAGCGGGTAAATTCTCGGTCTGGGATCTTATGGCAATTGGCAACTATTCGGTTTGTTTTTTTGTATTTGTAAACCCATGCGGTTCCGAATGTAATGAACAAAAAAGATGCGTTTTTTATAAATAGTTGACTTTTACGTTGTGCGTTTTCAATGGTTTGTTTAAGTTCTGTTTTGTTGTCGTTTGAAAACGAACTGTGGTGTAATAGGCTGTTCCACTGATTATTAATATAAGTAAAATCGTTGTCGTCTAATGTATAAGAGTTTAAAATATGTTGTAACGCTGTTTGGATTGAGTAAGGGTTGTAAAGTACTCCGTAGGGATTGGATATCACTGGAAGTTTTATTTTATCTAGTTCGAGTGATATGTTTTCGGAAAAGCAACTACCAATAAAAAGAGAGGGGGTTTGGTAATTTATTTTTTTAGTGGATGGTTTTACCGTTACGGTTGTACGAAAATTAGGATTCATAATTGTGAATAACAGTGGATTTAATCCATTCAATTATTTTTTTGGCTACGTTATCAGAATTTGGATCAAAGTGCAGTTCGTGCAACATTCCTTCGAAGGGAATAAAGGTGCATTTACGACCAATTTTCAGCGCCATTTTCTTTGTTGCTTTCCAGTCGGTAATTGGATCACTTGTTCCGTGAATCAGAAGAGATGGGACTTGAATGTATTCTGCGTGGTTATTGACATAGCGCATTGCATTGTACATCAATAAGAATGTTCCCAACGTTATTTTGCCGTGAATTAGAGGGTCTTTTTCGAATTTTTCTAATGCATCTTGATTACAACTTAATTGCTCTCTTTTTATTCCGGTTTTCATTGTCATTTTTGGTACAAACAAAGCGGCTATTTCAGCGAACTTTATTTTCCATTTAGGGGGACTATTGACCAATCCTAACCATGGTGAAGTTAAAATCATGCCGTCGAGTTTGGGGTGGCGTCTTAATGCAAAGTTCGCAACAATATTGCCTCCCATGCTATGCCCGTATAGGATAATAGGAATTTTTGGAAATCGAATTTCAGCCATTGTTATTAGTTGTTCAACAATGGTGAAAGGTGCTTGCATGGAGTTAAAAAGGCCTTGTTGTCCATCCGATTTTCCATGTCCGGGAAGGTCTGCAGTTACCCAGGCAACGCCAGCGTCTTCGAATTTATCGAACCATTCTAAGTATCGTCCTGAATGATCACCAATACCATGAACCAGAACAATTACACTCGCTGGGGCTTGCGTTACCGGCGAAGCAATTCGAGTGTAGATATTTTTATTACCAATGATCAGGTATTTTTCAGTAATTTGCATAAAAAATATTTTACTGTGCGGTTGATTGAACAAATATATACTATTAACCGTTAAGTTTTAACTGTTAATGAAAAAAAGATTTAAACAATGTGTGTTCTCAACGGCAACTTAATTCTGCCTAATGTTTTGCTGAATGATGTATTCTGATTCTCGTTTTTTCTCAAATAGACCATGTGCACAAAGACTTGAATCGTATTGAAAAGCGTGTTAATTTGAAGGTTAACCCTAGTTGAGGGTCAATTTGTTGTGATTTAATAGTTGTTTTGGATTTTTTTATACTCTAAGTTTAGATAAGGGTTTTTAAAACGCCATTTTATCTATTATTCGACTAATTTTGCACACATCAACGGGAACGTATTAATGTTATAAAATATGAAAAAAGAATCACTTTTGGGGAAAACCATTGAGGAGTTGAAAAACACTATTTCTGAATTGAAAATGCCCAAATATACAGCCGACCAGATTGCGGAGTGGATTTACAAGAAGCGTGTTTCAACGTTTGATGCAATGACCAACTTGTCGAAAAAACATCGGGAATTGCTAAACGAAAACTTCAGTGTTGGAATTTATGATCCGTCGGTTGAAGAAAAATCAGCCGATGGAACCATCAAATATTTATATGACACACAAAATGGCAATAATGTAGAAACTGTTTTTATTCCCGAAGAGGATAGAGCAACGTTATGTATTTCATCGCAAGTAGGTTGTAAGTTTGGTTGCACTTTTTGTATGACCGGCAAACAGGGGTTTAAAGAGAATTTAACCACCGGCGAAATCCTAAATCAAATTTACAGCCAACCCAATTTCGAGTTCCTTACTAATATTGTGTTTATGGGAATGGGCGAACCGCTCGATAATATTCAGGAAGTTCTCCGCACCTGTGAAGTGCTCACCAGCGACTGGGGACTGGCATGGAGTCCTCGGCGAATCACAATTTCAACGGTGGGAGTAATGGCGAATATGACCAAACTTTTGGATCAAACGCAATGCCATGTCGCCATTTCGCTCCATTCGCCTTTCGACGACGAGAGAGCGATGTTAATGCCAGTTCAAAAAGCAAGCCCCATAAAACCAATTCTCGATATGTTGCGATCGTATGAATGGCGAGGTCAGCGCCGATTGTCGTTTGAATACATCATGTTTGATGGCATAAATGACACGAACAGCCATTTGAGAGAACTTAAAATATTGTTAAAAGGACTACATTGCAGAGTTAATTTAATTCGTTATCATGCCATTCCCGAGTTTTCATACAAAACAACGAGCGAGGACAAGATGATGTATTTTAGAGACACCTTAACTGAAAATAATATTATTGCCACAATCCGAAAATCGAGGGGGGAAGATATTGAGGCTGCATGTGGGATGTTAAGTTCCCAGAAAAAGCCATAAAAAAAGCAGTTCCCAGAGGATTCGTTTTTTTTCGACATATGAATAGTTCTACTTGTCAAGTAAAACGATCAATTAATCATAAAGTAGCATCACAAAGTTTTGTATTCTACTGTAAATCTATTACTTTAACACAAAATTTGAATTTGCGTGGAACGCCGACATCACACATACGTATGTTTTTTAGCAATTTTGTTTAATCTAATTTGTTTTGATCTGTTGGGGCAAACCTTTCGATTCGAACCAGATTCATTAAATAAGTATATTGTATTTCAAAATCAAACCTTGGTTATTCAGGTTCCGGAAAACATGAAAATGGAGATTGATGGAAGTCAAAAACTTTTTGATTCCGAATTAAATGCCGATGTGTTCTTATTTGACGGAAAGTTAGGAGGATTTCTCATTACCATTACCACCGATGAGGGGAAAGTTATAGAAGGAAACTTAATAATTTCAGAATCAACAATCTCAATGCAATACAAACTTGTGGGAATTGGTTTATTATTAAGCTTTGTGTTGCTCGTCTATTTTGGTGTACGATATCGATTTGCTTCCGAAAGACGTAAGTTAAAAGCGCTATTGTACACCAAAACCGAAACGTTTATTGACGAGCAAGAACGACTTGAGAAAAAACTGGCACAACAGGGCGTTGGCGGAAAACTAGAAGAGGGAAAACAAAAAAACAAAGGAATTCGATATAAAATGGTTACAGTATTGTTTGGCAATGTGGTTGGATTCACGAAACTCACAGAACAGGAGAGAGCCGAAAAGCTCATCGATGATCTTGATAAATTTTACTATCATTTCGATCAAACGGTTAAGGAACTAAATATCAAGAAAATTAAAACGATTGGGGACACGTATATTTGCGCCGGTGGAATACCAAAGAAAAATAGAACCAATCCCATAGAAGTTGTGCTGGCTGCCTTTGAAATGCAGCAGTTTATGCGACATTTAAAAAGTAAATATCCCATTGAAGACGAGAAAATTTGGGGTTTAAGAATAGGAATTCATACAGGACCCGTTTTCGCACAGTTTGATAATATAAAGAGTCAGAAATACGATATTTGGGGAGAAACAGTCAATATTGCCAATCGAGTAGAGGCAACCGGAGAGCTAGGAAGAGTTAATATCTCAGGCAGCACCTATGAATTGGTTCGTGACTATTTTTTATGTCAATATTATGGCAAATTGCCCGTAAAGTATCGAGGCGATGCCGATTTATATGTTATTGAAGGATTTAGACCATTGTTATCGATTGATAATAAGGGGCTTGCTCCAAATAGTATGTTTAAAGTTCGATTGGCTTTTATTCGATTCGATGATCTTGAAGACGAAATTCTTGATAAACTACAACATGAATTGCCAAAAAACTTACATTATCATAATTTAAAACACACAATTGACGTTGTTAATCAAGTTGAGATCATTGCTCGTCGCGAAGAGGTTACCGAAGAGGAGATGTTACTTTTGAAAACCGCAGCCCTTTTCCACGATACGGGATTTATTCAAGGTTACAACGATCATGAATTATTGGGAATAAAGTTGGCACGTGAAACGTTACCGCGATACGAATATTCAGAGGCTCAGATTGATAAAATATGCGATTTGATTTTTGCCACACATTTGCCCCCAAACCCACAAAATATATTGGAGGGGATAATTTGTGATGCCGATTTGGATTATTTAGGTCGGGTTGATTTTGTGCCCGTATCAAAAATGTTATTTAAGGAATTAGTTGATTATGGGGTAATTGAGGACGATGTGGACAATTGGAACGCCCTACAAATTGAATTTATTTCGGGACATCAATACTTTACTAATTCAGCAAAAGAATTACGTGATGTAAATAAGTATAAACAATTAGAAAATATTCGTAATTTAGCAAACTCATAAAGGACAATGATATAAGACTACAGAATATGGATGCAGATAAAAAATATGTAGTAGTGCCATGGGATTTCTCCAAAGAATCCGAGAACTCGTTGGAGCATGCACTTCAGTTAGCCAAAGTAATGGGCAATGGGATAACATTGCTTTATTTGGTTCACAAGAAAAAATCGTTCTTCCGAGAAGAGAAAGGAATCACCACCGAGGCCGAGAATGAGGTTAAAGCCAAGATAAAAAAGCGAGCCGAGGAACTTAGCAAAGAGCATAACTTGGATGTAAGAACAATCGTTAAGCAGGGCGATGTCTTAAAAATGACCGTTGAGGAGTTAAAAGCGACAAACGCAAACCTTGTTGTTATGCCTTTTCATCATAAGTTTGGAACAAAAAAGATGGAAGGAGGAGACTTCATTAAATTAATGAAAGCCGCAATTGTCCCCTTTATTGTAGTTAAACATCCGCCTCGACATAGATATTATAAGGAATTGGTTGTCCCAATTAATCACGACAGAAAATACAAGGAGACTTTAGCGTGGATTATATATCTGGCTCACTATTACCGATGTAATGTGAATATTATTAAGCCATATATAACTGACGATTTCATGAAAAAGGATATGGCAAATAACATATACTTTACTAAGAAGATGCTCGACAAGCAAAACATAGTCTATGGAATCAAAACCGCTAAAAAGAAAAAACCATTTAAGTCTGAAATATTCCGATTTACCGAACTTATTGATGCAGATATTATTGTGATGATGGCAAAACAATATGATCGATGGATAGACAACGATGATAAACTAAAACTTGATTCTCCAATAATGGTTGTTCCTCCTAGAAGCGATTTAATTAAATATGGTGCTTTTGGATAGAAAATCGAATTAATGTTCTGTAGTCTAACGATTTCGTATCTCATTTTTGAAAATGGATACGAAATCTTTTTGTTAAACAATTTACACGTAAGGCCTGTGTTGTATTACTAATTATTAATTTGATTCTGTTTTTCTATTCGATTCTTTATAAAGTAGTACATTTGTTTTTTATAAACCACATTTTTTATGTCTACATTCTTTCATATTGGACGATATTTTACTTTCCTTTTTCGCATTTTCGCAAAACCGGAGAAACAAAGACTCTATCTAAAAAATATATTTACGGAAATATGGTATTTAGGAATTGATTCAATAGGAATAGTTGCCATAATATCATTTTTTATTGGAGCTGTTATTACTCTTCAAACAGCTTACAACGTAACAAGTCCAATTTTCCCTCTCTACCTAATTGGACTTGGAGCGCGCGATAGCATGATATTGGAATTTAGCTCAACAATTGTTGGATTAATTTTGGCCGGAAAAATAGGATCTAGCATTGCTGGGGAGATTGGAACAATGCGTGTTACAGAACAAATTGATGCATTGGAAATAATGGGAATAAACCCAGCCTCGTTCCTTGTTATGCCCAAAGTTATGGCAATGCTTATTTTTAGTCCTGTACTTAATATCCTTAGTGTCTTCATTGGGTTGGTTGGAGGATATATTGCAGTAATGACAACATCGGTTATTCCCGTATCCGAATATCTCTATGGATTGTCGCTTGCTTTTATTCCATATTATATGTTTTACTCCATTATTAAAAGCGTAATATTTTCCTTTATCATAACAAGTGTATCAGCATATCAAGGATATTATACAAATGGAGGATCGCTCGAGGTGGGAAAGGCAAGCACACGAGCTGTAGTACACAGCAGCATCCTAATCTTAATTTTTAATTTGATTTTAACCCAACTTTTATTAGCATGATAGAAGTACAATCTATATCCAAAAGTTTTAATGGTGTACAAGTTCTTGAGGACATAAGTGCCCGTTTTGAACAAGGTAAAGTGAATTTGATTATAGGTCAAAGCGGATCAGGGAAAACGGTACTTTTGAAAACAATTGTTGGTTTACATGTTCCCGATAGTGGTACAATTCTATATAATAATCGCGATTTTTTTTCCCTAACAACAACAAAAAAGAAAGAACTTAGACAAGAGATTGGAATGCTTTTTCAAGGAAGTGCACTCTTTGATTGGGCCACTGTGGAAGAGAATGTGCGATTTCCACTCGATTATTTCACAAATTGGAGCATGTTAAAGAAACAAAAAAGAGTGCTCTTCTGTTTAGAACGCGTTCAATTGCTAAAAGCAAAAAAATTGATGCCCGGTGAACTCAGTGGCGGAATGCAGAAACGAGTGGCAATTGCCAGAGCAATATCCATAAACCCAAAATACCTGTTTTGTGATGAACCCAACTCCGGACTTGATCCACAAACCTCAGGGGTTATTGACAATTTAATCCTCGAGATTACAAAAGAATACGGAATGACAACCATTGTTAACACTCATGACTTAAATTCGGTACTTGCCATTGGAGAACGCATAAACTTTATTAAGGATGGTAAAAAATGGTGGGAAGGCGATAAAGAATCAATTCTTAGTACCGACAATACAGAATTGAGAAGCTATCTTCTTGCCTCCGAAGTGGTTCGAAAAGCAAACCTTTTGGAAGACCACTAAATTTCGGTAAATAAAATCACTCAACAAGTCCTTCATGATTGTCGGCAAAATTCTTTGTCATTCAAATTGGAGCATACGCTGGTAATAGAAATTAAATCCGTCAATTCATGGTGTTTACAAAAGAAATTGAATCAAAAACATTAACTTTGTCGGTTAAATATAAAGATAAACTACAATGGATTCAGATATATTCGATAAAACCAATATTCCTCATCCCGAAGAGAACCCCAATAGACCAAAATTTACGGGTAATTTTGCAAAACTCAATGTTCATAACTGGTTGTATAATAAGCCAACAATAACACCAGAGAAAGAAATTGTTGAAATAAAATTTAAGAACACTCGAAAAGGGTTTTACCACAATGTTAATAATTTGAATCTTCAAATTGGTGATTATGTGGCCGTTGAAGGTACGCCCGGACATGATATTGGAGTTGTGTCGCTGACCAATGAAATTATATTCGAACAGTTAAAAAAGAATCGGGTATCCTTAGATTCCGAGTTTAAAAAAGTATATCGAAAAGCAAAGCCAACAGACATTGAGAAGTGGAGAGAGGCTATTGTTCTCGAACATGCAACCATGCTTGAATCCCGAAAGTTAGCACGCGATATGGGCCTCAATATGAAAATTGGGGATGTTGAATTCCAAGGCGATAAAACCAAAGCAATCTTTTATTACATTGCCGATGAACGCGTTGATTTTCGTCAGTTAATTAAAGTGCTTGCCGAGCAATATCGAATCCGAATTGAAATGCGACAAATTGGAGCTCGTCAAGAAGCCGGCCGAATAGGCGGAATTGGTTCATGTGGTCGCGAATTGTGTTGCAGCACATGGATCGGAAACTTTGTATCGGTGGCTACCAACGCAGCACGAGTTCAGGAACTTTCTTTAAACCCACAAAAATTGGCAGGACAGTGCAGCAAATTGAAGTGTTGTTTAAATTATGAACTCGATAGCTACTTGGATGCACGTCGAGAATTCCCAAATACAGAGATTATATTGCGAACAAAAGAAGGCAATGCTAATCATGTGAAAACCGATGTATATAAAGGAATAATGTGGTACGGAATTAATTCCGATAATCGCCATCAAATTGTACCGTTAACAACAAGTAGGGTGATTGCTATAATTAAGGCAAATCGAAAGGATATTCTTCCCGATAAACTCATCGATAAAGACGAAGCACCAGCAATCCCATTGAAAGAGGTAGATCTAATGGATTACCAAAATGTAGTTGGACAAGAGAGTATGGATCGGTTTAACAAGCCAAAATCAAAAAGAAAAGACAATCGACCTCGAAATAAAGGACGAAATTACAATAATTTAACACGACCCAATAACCGTAATAAAGGGGATAATACGAGTGGAGAATCAGCCAAAAAGCAATAAAATGAAAAAGGAAAACTTCATGAAAAACAGAAAGCTAATTTCTTTTATTGCCTCTGTTTTATTCGGTTTCATGACGGTCTCATGTGACAGCAACTTTGTTTATGAGGATAATACCCCTCTTGGATTGGAGCAGTGGTCGATGGATAGTAGCTATAATTTCAACTTTCCCATCAATGATACTGTTTCTTTGCACAATATGTATATAAATATCCGAAACTCTGGTAGTTATAAGTATCAGAACCTATTGTTGTATATCGATTTTAAATTACCAAACAATCAAACCATAATAGATACCGTAAATTGCATTCTTTCCGATTCAAAAGGGAAATGGTTGGGATCGGGTTGGGGAAGTTTGTGGTCATCGCAAATCCCTTATAAAATGCACGTCCGGTTTCCATCTCAAGGCGCATATTCAATACAAATTACACACGCCATGCGCGATGAAAAACTAAAGGCAATTTCTGACATCGGTATTCGAATTGAAAAATCAAAGTAAAAGTGGGAAAGAATAAACTAGAGCGTTTTGCCGAAAACGACACTTTTCGTCATGTTGTGCAGCCCGATTTGATTGAGGCGCGCGAGCATGACAATGAAATAAAGGGCACATGGAATCGTTGGATGTTTGAAAACAACAATCCAATTGTAGTTGAACTTGGATGCGGGAAAGGAGAATATACCGTAGCATTGGCGCGAGAAAACAGAAATGTTAATTATATTGGTGTTGATATTAAAGGCGCACGAATATGGCGTGGCGCACGTACTGTTGCGGAAGAAAATTTGAAAAATGTTGCATTTTTGCGTACCCGAATTGAGTTTATTTTACGCTATTTTGGAAAAAATGAGATTGATGAAATCTGGATTACATTTCCAGATCCACAATTGAAAACTCGAAGAGCGAAAAATAGATTAACACACTCCGAATTTTTAAATCGATATCAGCAATTTTTAAAACCAAATGCCGTTGTTCACTTAAAAACAGACAGTCTGTTTATGCATCGGTATTCGAAAATGGTATTGATGCATAACGGAATCGATATTCTGGAGGCGAGTGAAGATATTTACGTTAATCCTGAAATTGATCCCATATTAACCATAAAAACAACCTACGAAAAAATGTTTATGTCAAAAGGATTTCCGATTACATATCTGAAATTTCGAATGAAGCCAAATATAAAACTTACCGAACCGGAGTATGATAACAACGAGCTACTTCAAATCTGTTTACGAGATTGTCCGGCAGATACCGAAAGGTAAAATTACCACTTACGGTGCTATTGCTGAGTGTATTGGAGGAAAAAAAGGAGCTCGAGTTGTTGGTTGGGCATTAAATAATACAAGCCATTTGCCCGAACCTATACCGGCACACCGAGTGGTGAATAAACAAGGATTGTTGACGGGAAAGCGATACTTTTGGGGAAATAGCATGAAGGAGATGCTACAACAAGAAGGGATAATTATTGAAAATGATAAAATTATGAATTTTGAAACCTGTTTTTGGGATCCTCATCAGGCGTTAAAACAGGGGTAAATATAAAATGTGTTAATCATGAATATAAAAGAGATATTTAAAAGTTTACAAAAAGTAAATCATCCAGAAAGTAAGAGCGATATTGTTACTCTTGGGATGGTTCAAGAAATTAAAATCGAGGGCAATAAAGTATCGTTTACACTTATTTTTAAAACCAATAGCGACCCATCGATAAACCAAATCCGACAGGCTTGTGTTCAACAGTTAGAGACTGATTTTGAGGACATTGCCATACGTGGGAACATAAAAGTTAGAGCACTTCAGAAAGATCCTCAATTATCGGGCCTCGATAAAGTGAAAAACATTGTTGCCGTTGTTTCGGGAAAAGGGGGAGTAGGGAAATCAACGGTAGCGGTTAATTTGGCGGTTGCGTTGTCTCAAAAAGGCTACAAAGTTGGGCTTCTTGATGCCGATGTTTATGGACCAAGTTTGCCGAAAATGTTTGATTTGGAGAGCGCACATCCGGAAGTAAATTCAAGCGATGGTCGTACCGAAATAACTCCATTGGAAAAATATGGCGTAAAAGTAATGTCAATGGGATTTTTTGTTGATCCTGATCAACCCCTTGTTTGGCGGGGACCAATGGCTACAAATGCACTAAAGCAACTACTATTGGAACCCAATTGGGGCGAACTTGATTACTTGATTCTGGATATGCCTCCAGGAACGGGAGACATTCATTTAACGGCAGTACAAACGGTCGCATTAACCGGAATTGTCGTTGTCTCAACTCCTCAAAAAGTCGCCATTGCTGATGTTATTAAAGGAATTAATATGTTTCGAAGCAATTCCATTAGTGTTCCCGTACTTGGGTTAGTGGAAAACATGGCGTGGTTTACACCCGATGAGTTGCCCGATAATCGATATTATATTTTTGGAAAAGGCGAATTAGCAAAGGTTGCAAAGCAATTTGACACTCCCATATTAGGACAGATTCCCATTGTTGAGAGCATTGCGCACGATTCAGATATAGGAGAACCACCCGCTTTGAAAAATAATTTGATTGGAAAATCGTTTATGCAATTGGCAGAAAATGTGGTGAAAGCTGTGGAACGTCGAAACGAAGAATTCGCCCCCACAACCATAGTTGATGTTAAATAACAGCATTAAATCATTTAAACCCCGTTGCGTTGAGAAGGATAATTTATAGCATACTTGGACTTGCGTTTATCATTATAGTGGCAGGTGGTTGTTCTACAAGCAAGAATACATGGAGTCGTAGAGCTTACCATAATGTGAACTCTTATTTTAATGCCTATTATAATGGTGATTTAGCATACCGTGAAGGCATGAAAAAAATGAATGAGGAGACCAAGGATAACTATAGTTTAATAATTCCAGTTTTTCCGTATTCCAATAAAGGGAATAGTTCTATTGCAAGTACTGCAATGGATAGAGCCTTTAAAAAAGGATCGAAGGCTATTCAAAAACATTCTATAACTGCACGTCCCGAAAAAAGACCCAAAAGCACAAAGAAACGAGAGTTTTACGATCAACCTGAATTTGTGAAATGGACATGGCACTCCTATTTGCTTGTGGGGAAGTCGCACTTTATAAAGCGCGACTTTTATGCCGCCATTGAATCGTTCTCTTTTATTATCAAAACCTACTCAATGCTTCCCATAAAGTATGATGCACAACTTTGGTTAGCTCGCACATATACAGAAATGGGGAGTTTTAAACGAGCCGATCCAATTTTTAAACTCATGGAAGGAACAAGTGACTTCCCAGAGCGTTTGGAGCGTGATCTGAATTTAGTAAAGGCTGATTATCATTTAAAACAGAACGAATTAGAGTTGGCAGCCGTGCATTTGGAGTTGGCCGTTAAATTGACAAAGAGAAAATCGGAAGTATATCGATACCAATTTATTCTTGGACAGATTTATCAGCAATTGGGCGACGATAGAAATGCCAACGAAAAATATTCTCTTGTAATGCGACGGAATCGGAATTACGAAATGAGTTTTAATGCGCGCGTAAATTTGGCTCAAATATCCAGTAAAAACGAACGCGATAACGCTGCATTAAAGCGCGAACTTTTAAAAATGGCGCGTGACGACAAAAATATTGAATATCTCGATCAATTATACTTTGCATTGGGAAAGATTGCCGATAACGAAGGAAAGAAAAACGATGCTAAAGAGCTCTATTTGAAATCAGCACACGCTTCTAAAGCTAATAAAAATCAAAAAGGACAGTCGTATCTCGAGTTGGGGATACTCTACCTTGCTGAGCCTGAATATGTAAAAGCAAATACGTATCTCGATAGTGCAATGACACTCGTTTCGAAAGAAATTCCGGATTATAAAACCTATTTTAAGTTATCCTTAAATCTTCGCGAACTTGTAGAGAACATTACTTTGGTTGAAACACAAGATAGTTTGCAACGCATGGCTGCAATGTCAGAGGCAGAACGAAATGCGCTTGCAGATGCTGCTATTGCAGACATTGCACGTCGTGAGCGCGAAGAGAAAGCGCGTGAGCAGATGGATCGTTTGGCGGCATCGCAGATGCAACAGCAAACCCGAACGCTTGATCAGGGTGTTGGAGGTGGGTTTTACTTCTATAATCCAGCAACACAGTCAGCAGGCGCAATCCAATTTCAAGCAAAATGGGGGAATAGAACCTTGGAAGACGATTGGCGACGCGCCAATAAAACAACCACTAATTTTGACGTTTTCTCCAGTGAACCTCAAACCGTTGCAAACGTTGAAGAAGATCGTGTAACCGATAAAACAAGTCGTGAATTTTATCTGCAAGATGTGCCCTTGACTGATTCGGCCATGCATATTTCCGATAGTCTAATTCATTTGGCAATGTACAAAACCGCATCGATTTATAAAGATAAGATAGAAGATCTTCAAAAGGCACAGGAGAGTTATTTGGTTCTTTTGAAACGTTTTCCCGAATCGATTCATGAACTGGAAAGTTGGTATTTTTTATATAAAATATACGAAATAATAGGGGAGTCAGCCAAATCGGAACAATATAAAAACGAAGTAATTCGAAAATATCCATTGAGTAAATATGCACAATCAATGACCAACCCTGATTTCTTTAAACAAGAGACGAAAAAAGAGCAGGAGTCACGATTTTTATATGCCACAACTTATAAAATGTTTGCCAACGAGAGGTTCGAAAAAGTGCTCGACAACTGTGTGTTTGCCGATTCGGCGTATCCCGGAAGCCCCTATCAAGCAAAATTCTCTTTGTTGAAAGCAATATCCACTGGAAGAACCACCGACTCTATCACCTTTGTTAGGGAATTGGAGAAATACATTGCCTCATTTCCAAATGCGCCTGAAGTTGGATATGCTAAAGATATTAAACGTTATTTGACAGGACCACCTGTTGGACCAACTGGGGTTGAGAAAAAGAGCGAGCAAGGTTTATTGGCTGAAAAAGAGAAGGTTGTGGAGAAGGCAGTTGAATATATTTATGATGCAAAAGCAAAACATTATTATGCTACGCTTGTCTATAATCAACGAACCAATGCCAATCGGTTAAAGTTTAATTTATCGAATATGAATATTGATTATTTTCCAATGTTCGAATTTGAAGTGGTGAGTGAACTCTTTTCGGCAGATATAAATCTTATAAGTGTACGAGATTTTAAGGATGGACATACTGCCATGAACTACTATTACTCGATAATTTATGTTGATGAGGTATATGCTGGTCTTACTAAACTCGATTATCGACAGTTTGTGATAACCGAAGATAACTTTAAAAAATTGATGGAAACCAAAGCAATTATCACCTATTTCGAATTTTTCGAGGAGAATTACAAGAAAGAATAATTGCAGAGCGTTTTTGTTTTGAACGCAATAGAGTTGATTTATATTGAGTCAATAAAGGAGTTTTCGTCCATGAAAAACTATTATTTCTTGACCTGTGGCAATTTTAATGTACCGAGTACGTTTTTCATACTCATGTGAAACAAAAATCACCTAAAAAATCTAAATGCAAAATCAAATTCAAATACTTTGGGTCGATGACGAAATTGAGTTTCTGAAATCGCATATTTTATTTCTTGAAAGCAAAGGTTACGCTATAAAAACCGTTAACAGTGCCATTGATGCCCTTGAAATTCTTCAAAAACAGAAGTTTGACATCATTTTCCTTGACGAGAATATGCCGGGAATGACAGGATTGGAAATGCTCGATAGTTTGCGCAATACGCTCGACGAGACACCCGTAGTCATGATAACGAAGAGTGAAGAGGAACGCATAATGGAGAGTGCCCTTGGAAACAATATTAAAGATTATTTGATTAAACCTGTAAATCCCAATCAAATTTTAATGGCCATAAAGAAAATTACGGATCATCGTAAGTTACGTTCAGCAAAAACCACTACCGACTATCAAACAGCATTTCGGGAGTTGGGAACGGAAATATACGATTGTCGAACTTCATCTGATTGGTATGGCGTATATAAAAAATTAATTTGGTGGGAATTGGCACTTCAGGATTCAGGTTCGCCCGAAGATATGCAAGAGATTTTGCTTATGCAGAAGACTACTGCAAATACTGAATTTGCTAAATTTATTAAAAAGAATTATGAATCGTGGTTTGCTCCCAAATTCGACGAGCGTCCTATAATGTCGCCTAGCGTGTTGAAACACCACGTATTCCCTCATTTAGGCGACGACAAAGTGATGATAATTGTGATCGATAACCTACGGTTCGATCAATGGTTGGCCATTAAGCCTGCCATTTCTAAGCATTATAAAGTCGAAAAAGAGGAGATGTACTTTAGCATTCTTCCTACGGCAACGCAATATGCTAGAAATTCTTTGTTCTCCGGACTAATGCCGGAGGGGATTAAACGAACGTATCCTGATTTATGGCGCGATGAGGACGACGAAGGAGCAAAAAACGAATTTGAAAAGGATTTGTTTAAGAACTATCTTTCACGACACGGACACAAGATGCCTTTTTATTTTGAGAAGGCGAGTAATGTGAAATCGGCACGTAAAGTAATGGAAAATCCTGCTCGGTTTATTGAACATTCATTGTCGGTTCTTGTCTATAACTTTGTGGATATACTGTCCCATGCCCGAACCGATGTAGATGTTATTAAAGAACTGGCATCGTCGGAACCTGCCTATCGAAACCTAACTCGATCATGGTATGAGCACTCTCCGTTGAGCAAATTAATAGAGTATTTGTCGCAAAATAAAGTGCGATTATTTATCACAACTGACCATGGTTCCATAAAAATAAATAATCCCGTTAAAATCATTGGCGATCGAGATACTACAACAAATTTGCGTTACAAACATGGTAAAAACCTGAATTATAAAGATGGGAAAGTCTTTGAAGTATCCAAGCCCGAAGCCATAGGTTTGCCACGATTGAATGTGAGTGGGAATTTTGTGTTTGCCTGCGAAAACGATTTCTTTGCCTATCCAAACAATTATAATTATTACGTTAATTATTACAAAGATACGTTCCAACATGGTGGTGTGTCGCTCGAGGAGATGTTGATTCCAATTATATCGCTTACCCCAAACAAATAGAGTTTTACATTTATGAATTCCTTGTTAATTGAGAATCTTCAAGTTCTTCCGCAACGGATTGCACAACTCATTCAGTTTTTAGAGCCGTTGCACAATGTATGGGCTTTTGATGCCCCCATGGGAGCTGGGAAAACAACTATTATTCGGGAAATTTGCCGTCAGAAAAAAGTGGTTGACGTGGTAACAAGTCCCACATTTAGTATTATTAACGAATATAGTACGGAGACTGGCGAAGTGCTCTATCATTTCGATTTTTATCGACTTAATAGCGTAAATGAGGCACTTTCCATTGGAGTTCCCGATTATTTTGATTCCGCAAATCTCTGTTTAATCGAGTGGCCTTCGGTAATATCTCCCCTTTTACCACCCAATTATCTGCAAATCACCATTACCGTAAACAACGATGATAGTAGGTTGATTAGTTGGACGATTGTGCAGTAAGAATTACTTCGCGATAGTATTTCTCCCATTTCCAAGCGTTCAGTAAAGTCTCTTTAATGGGGGTTTTTGCTTTCCAGTGGAGTGTTTTATTTGCCAAGGAGGTTTCCGCCCATATTTGTTCAATATCTCCGGGTCGTCGGTCGGCGTATTTGTACGGCACGTTAACTCCGGTTGATTCCTCAAAGGCATCCACTAACTCTTTAACACTTAGTCCTTTGCCGGTGCCGATGTTAAATATAGCCATATGGCTATCACCGTTGCATTTCTGTAAATATTTTAGTGCAGCTAAGTGCGCTTCTCCTAGGTCGTTAACATCAATATAATCGCGAATACAGGTTCCATCGGGGGTATTATAATCGTTTCCAAAAATGCTCAATTGCTTCCGAATACCCGCTGCTGTTTGCGTTATAAATGGAATCAGATTGTTGGGTACGCCAATGGGAAGTTCTCCAATGAGTCCTGTTGGATGCGCTCCAATGGGATTAAAATATCGCAATGCAACGATCCGGATGGGAGCGTTGCTACGGTTTAGGTCGTGCAATATATCCTCGCATATCTTTTTAGTGTTTCCGTACGGCGATTCGGCTTTAGCGTATGGACTTTCTTCTGTAACAGGAAGGGTTTCAGGTTGTCCATAAACCGTGCAAGAGGATGAGAAAACGAAATTTTTTAAGTTATATTTCAGTCCAATTTCCAAAATGTTCAAAAGCCCTTTCAAATTGTTTTGATAATATTTAATGGGTTGCTCCACCGATTCGCCAACCGCTTTGTGGGCTGCAAAATGAATTACGGAATCAATGTCGCTGTTTTTCTCCCAAAACAGTTGCAAAGCGTTGTAGTCGGTTATGTCAAGTTCGACCGCCTGCGGGGTCTTTCCAGTTATTTTCTTTAATTGTGTTAAAACATTTTTATTGCTATTCGAGTAGTTATCAACAATAATAATCTCATATCCTTGTGAAATCATTAATGCAGCTGTGTGCGAACCTATAAATCCGGCACCTCCAGTTATTAATATTTTTTCCATTTCCCAGATTTTGTAAATTAAGGTAAAATTAGCAAAAATGTTTGTCTAACGTGCTTTTTGAGCTGCCTTTTCAGGTTGAACATTGTATCCGTTGAGAACTGAATCTTGTAGGATGAAGATTAACTGTTGGTTAAAGATTTCTACTCCTTTTTGATTCATATGTTCTGGATCGTAAAAATGCAATGTATCATTCAGGGCTGGCTCTAAATTAAAATTGATGTAGGTTGAACTTTGGCGCATCTCTTGGTCGAATTGCACTCTGTTTTCGTAAGTTTTGTATAATTCTTGAGTAATGGGCGATTGTACTAAGAGCAGCGGAATTTTCATCTCATGCAGCATTAAAATGATGTTGCTAAATGCGTTGGTTTGCTTTTCATTTGGTGCTTGAGATTCCAGAATAGTAGGTTTCCATTGTAATGTTTCGTGTTGACGTTCTACATAACCGCCTGTAATATAAGTGTCCTCGCTTTTTATTTCCTTTTCAACGTAGCTTTTATTCAACCCCACGAGATCTCTGAAAAGACCATAGATCAGCGTGTTGTAGGTTTTTTGATTGTTGATTGTGAGTGCCATTTTGATGCTCAATAAATCATTTCGGGAATTAGCAATAATATCCACCGACGACTCCACACCATCGTTGGCAAAGTAGAACGGATTTACCTCAATAATTACCCTCGACGGTTGCATGGTTTTTAGGAATCGTTTTAAGAGAATTTCCGATTGAATGGGTGTTTGATTGCTTGAACCAAGGTTAAAAAGCACGAGTCCATGCTGACTAAAAACACGAGGGTCGAACCCACGGTAGGCATGCGACGATCCAAGAACCAGGAAATCAACTTCTCGAACATTTTTCGCCTCGTGCAAACGGGTGAACATATGACCGTAGGTTCCGATTCGGTAATTGAGGTTTTTATTGAGTTTCTGAGGGATAAATAACCCCCAAATCAATGTAAAGACAATATAAATTACAATTGCAAATGGAATAAAAAGGGCTATGGATCGTATAAATTTGCGCATTGTGAAACCGGATTAGAATTGGAAATATATGAATGGAGTTTCGTAGGTTTGCATGTACATACCAATGATAAATATAATGAGGGAATATAGAATCCATCGTGCAGGTCGGGAGTGTATGTTTGCGATGTTTTGAATGGCGAATTGATCTCTTCGTCCATTCCACTCAACCGCCATAAATCCAAAAATCAGGAGTAAGGTAACCAAAGCACTTCCCATATTTTGGAAATCGGGGATGGAGATTATGGATTTTGAAAATATGCCCGAAATATAGTTTATAGCGTGTTCCAGTGAGGTGGCACGGAAGAAAATCCATGCAAAAACAGTTAGGGCAAATGTGCTTACGATTCTGAAAAAGTCAGCAAAGGTTGGGAAAACTCGATTTTGTGCCACAATATCGAGGTAATTTCTGTTTTTTTTGGCGAGCATAATGGGGATAATGTAGAGTGCATTTAATGCTCCCCAAACTATAAAAGTCCAATTTGCTCCATGCCAGAAACCACTCACAATGAATATGATCAATGTATTTCTTATTTTTTTCCATGTTCCAACTTTCGATCCTCCGATTGGAATATAGAGATAATCGCGAAACCAGGTTGAGAGGGAAATGTGCCAACGTCGCCAAAATTCAGCCATGTTTCGCGAAAAATAGGGGAATGCGAAGTTCTGCATTAGGTTAAACCCAAACAGGCGCGCAGTACCAATGGCAATGTCGGAATAGCCGGAGAAATCGCCATAAATTTGAAATGTAAAGAAAATTGCTCCCAAAAGAAGGGTGCTGCCGGATGCATCGGCGGAGTTTTCGAAAATTGTATTTGCAAATTCGGCGCAATTGTCTGCAATAACTACCTTTTTGAAGAGTCCCCAGAGTATTTGTCGCAGACCGTCGGTTGCTTTGTCATACGAAAAACCACGTTTTTTATAAAATTGTGGAAGTAGGTTTGTGGCTCTTTCAATGGGACCGGCTACCAATTGTGGAAAAAAGCTCACAAACGCTGCAAAAGCAATAAAATTGGTTGTGGCAGGAAGTTTCCGCTTATACACATCAATGGTGTAACTGAGGGTTTGAAAGGTGTAGAAACTAATTCCAACGGGTAAAATAATTTGTAAGCTCGATGCATTAAACTTTGCCCCAAAGAGCGAAAATATACTGACAAAGTTGTCTAGGAAAAAGTTGTAGTATTTAAAGAATCCCAAAAATCCTAAATTTATTAGGATGCTAATCCAGAGCAAAACACGTCTGCGGGTTGCGTTTTCCTGCTTTTCAAGGTGCATTCCCACAAGGAAATCCACTAAGGTGCTAAATAGAATAAGGCTTAAAAATCGCCAATCCCACCACCCATAAAATAGGTAACTCGATGCAACAATCAGGCTGTTTTGTAGCGATAGGTTTTTCTGTGTTACAAACCAATAGAGAAGGAAAACAATGGGTAAAAAGATAGCAAAATCAATGGAATTGAACAACATTTTGTCCTATTTTGAAATGATCCGATGTGGTTTGTAATTGAATAGAGGTCTCTTTTTAGTTTACAAGGTGGAGTGATTCAACCCACTTTTCTTTCTATTGGTATAGATATAGGATGTGACTTTTTTATCAAATTCGTGCTCTTTGTCGTCAATAAAGCCAATTTCGATGGGGATATAGTATATCGGCAGCATGTTTTCTTCAATATTGTCTACATCGCGCAGTCGAACAGCATCTTTTTCAGTGGTGATAATAATTTTATTGTCGGCTTCGATATTTGAAAATTGGTTGGTTATTTTAACCAAATCCTTTGGAGCATATCTGTAGTGATCGGGATATTGTAGTTCGAAAATTTGTGAACAATAGTTTTCTAGATACTCTTTGAGTGGTGCTGGATTTGCAATTCCAGTTAACAATAGTACTGCAAAATCATTTTCCTTACAGATATTGAGTGTGATTTTCTTTAATTCAGGAAGCAGGGGAATTAATTCGCCATATTTTAGATACGAGAAGAGCAACGTCTGATAGGGGTATAGATTGAGGTTTTTGTATATTATTCGACGTTCTATGGGTTTAATTGTTGCCGGAGCTTTGGTAATAATCACAATATTTGCACGACTCTGTTCGGAGGCCGACTCTCTCAATCTTCCGTATGGCATAATATGATCGTCGTAAATTGGACGGTTAAAGTCCATGAGAAGAATCGACAAACCCGGTTGTACGTATCGGTGTTGAAATGCATCGTCGAGAATAATAACATCGGGGGTGTTTCCGATTTTGCCCGCAATAATTTTATTTATTGCCTTTACCCTGTTGCCAGATACAATCACGGATGCATCAGGGAATTTCTGTTTAATTTGTTTTGGTTCGTCTCCAATCTGATAGCCGGTTGATGCCTCGGTGGCTTCAATTATCCCTTTTTCAGTACGCTTATATCCCCTCGATAATACCGATATTTTGTGCGTATTGTACAATAGTTTAACCAAATACTCAACATGCGGAGTTTTTCCTGTTCCGCCAACAGTAATGTTTCCAACGCTAATTATGGGAATGTTAAATTCCTTTGATTTTAGAAACCCATGGTCAAACATTCGATTGCGAAACCAAACTATAAAACCATAAATGACGGCAAAAGGGAAGAGGAGTATTTTCACAGTAACCAATTTTTTATGTACAATGCGAATATACAATAATTCGTTTAAACACTGAACTTAAAGTGAGAAAACAATGTTCTTTTAAACTGAAAAGGAGCGTTGATGGTTTTTTTGTGGTTTTGGAATATAAAAACACAACGCTAAATTTAACGTTGTGTTTTTATATTTTCATTAAGAGGTTGATAAAAAGGCGTTTTATTGCACCGATAACTTATATTTATTGTTGTACGCTTTTGTATCTAAAATTTGGGTAAGATTTTGAAAATTAATTGTTTTACTCTAGCCCTAAAGGGAGTAAATGATTTTCTTCACTCCCTTTAGGGCTGGGGTTAATGAAGAAAATCAAGTTCCAATTTGTGCATTAAATCGAATAAATATTTTATATTTTCTTCACCAACGATATGCAGAGCTCTTTTAATTGTTCGGCACTAATTTGCGATGGTGCATCCATCATTACATCTCTACCGGAGTTGTTTTTTGGGAACGCTATTACATCGCGGATGGAGTCGAGTCCTGCAAAAAGGCTCACTAAACGATCGAATCCAAATGCGATTCCTGCATGGGGCGGTGCTCCATATTTGAATGCATTCATTAGGAATCCAAACTGATCTTCGGCCTGTTCGGCAGTAAATCCAAGAAGTGCGAACATTTTTGCTTGTAGTTCGCTGTTGAAAATCCGAACCGATCCTCCACCAATTTCAACCCCGTTGATTACTAAATCGTAGGCATTGGCTCTTACTTTTCCGGGCGAAGTTTCAATCATCGCCATATCCTCTTTCTTTGGTGACGTAAATGGGTGATGCATAGCATGATAGCGGTTCGTTTCTGCGTTCCATTCTAAAAGTGGAAAATCGACAACCCATAATGGACTAAATTTCTTATTGTCCATAAGTCCCATTTGATGCCCCATTTCAAGACGTAAAGCACCCATTTGCATTTGCGTTTTCTCGGTTTCGCCGGAGAGTATCAAAATTAAATCACCTGGTTTTGCTTCCGTCGCTTCAGCCCATTTTAGCAGGTCTTCTTGGTCATAAAATTTATCGACTGACGATTTTAACGTTCCGTCGGTAGCATATTTTACATATATCAATCCTTTGGCTCCAATTTGCTGACGCTTAACGTATTCTGTCAGGCTATCGAGTTGTTTTCTTGTATATTCGGAACATCCTTGGGCACAGATAGCAATGACCGATTCGGCTGAATTGAATACGGGAAATTCTTTATGTTGAGCAATTGAAGTGATGTCCGTAAAGGTCATTCCAAAGCGGATATCGGGCTTATCGCTCCCATATTTTGAGATTGCCTCTGAATAGGGCATGCGTGGAAATGTGTCGATGGTTACTCCTTTTAGTTCAGCAAACAGGTGTTTTGTCAATCCTTCGAAGACATTCAGAACATCCTCTTGCTCAACAAAGGCCATTTCGCAATCAATTTGTGTAAACTCGGGTTGGCGATCGGCTCGTAAATCTTCGTCGCGGAAGCATTTAACGATTTGGAAATATCGGTCGTATCCAGCAATCATCAGCAATTGTTTAAGTTGCTGTGGCGATTGTGGCAGGGCGTAAAATTCTGTTGGATTCATCCGCGATGGAACCACAAAATCGCGCGCTCCTTCGGGGGTTGATTTTATTAGAACCGGAGTTTCAATCTCCATAAAATCGATGTTGCTCAGGTAGTTCCGAATGAGCTGTGCTGTTTTGTGGCGCAACATCAAGTTTCGTTGCAATGGCGATCGCCGGAGGTCGAGATAACGATATTTCATGCGCAATTCGTCGCCGCCATCGCTCTCTTCTTCAATGGTAAACGGGGGCAACTTAGCACTATTCAGAATTGTTATGTTTTTGCACAAAACTTCAATATCTCCCGTGGGCATTTTTGGGTTCTTCGACGAACGTTCCGTTACCACACCTTCAACTTGAATAACATATTCTCGTCCAAGGCTTTCCGCCAATTGTTTCACCTCGTCGGTGCTATTCTGGTCGATCACGATTTGAGTTATACCGTATCGGTCGCGAAGATCGATAAAGGTAACGGCACCAAGATTGCGTACACGTTGTACCCAGCCGCAAAGGGTTATTGTATTGTTGTTGTTGTCAAGGCGGAGTTGTCCGCATGTATGAGTTCTGTACATAGTTCGAATTTTAGAGATGCAAAATTACGAGTTTTAATCGATTTGGCAAGTTTATGTGCAAAGTGTTGTTTGTTATTGAGGTGGTGTAATGCGTTTCCTCGCTTGTCTTGACGGTAGTTTGTTATAAATTGTAAATTTGTAAAAAGAGGAAGAACTGAAAAGTTTAACCTAAATTTTATATGGAAGGGAAATGGAATCGTTTTATTTAACACCATGCGTATTCTTGGTTAAAGATAAATTTCTATCTTTGGATTGCAGTCTTGAAGGCTGAAGGAATAAAATAATATGTTATGCGAATTTTAATAAAAAATGCGTCCATTGTACATTCAAATACAAATTTTGTAATGCACATTGGAATTGAAAATGGGTCTATCCAATCGATAAATAGTTCAGTGCCAGACGAAAAGTTCGATCGAGTTATTGATGCCGAAGGCAAGTTTGTTTTCCCGGGAGGCGTTGATCCCCACGTTCATTTCGACCTTCCAACACCTGCTGGATCGTCAGTCGATGATTTTAAATCGGGAAGTGTAGCGGCTTTGATTGGGGGCACAACATCGATTTTGGATTTTGTGACACCAAGACGAGGACAATCTATGGTGGAAGCGTTGGAAATCAGACTGAAAGAGGCGCAAGGATCTTTTGTTGATTATTCTTTGCATGTTAGTCCGGTGGAGTGGCGCGACAGCACCGAATCGGAGATTAAAGCATGTGTTGATGCGGGTTTTCCTTCTTTTAAAGTGTATATGGCCTATCGATCGAACATTGGGTTGAATAACGAGGTGTTGTTTAAAGTTCTCACAACCGTTGCTAAATATGGTGGTATGGTTACGGTTCATGCGGAGATGGGTGATGAGATTGATCTTTTGCGTGACCAATTTTTAGCCGAAGGGAAATCCGAACCGCTATATCATTTACTCTCGCGTCCGCCAGGCACTGAAAGTGAGGCTGTTCGTCAGGTTATCGATTTGGCACACATCGCTGAATGTCCACTTTATATTGTTCACGTCTCTTCCGAAGAGTCGCTGATTCATATTGCGGCGGCACAGGATCGAGGACAAGTTGTTTTTGCCGAAACGTGCCCACACTATTTGTTGCTCAACGATACAAAATATAATGGATCCTTTTCTCAGGTTGCTCCTTATGTAATTAGTCCTCCGCTGCGAAAAGTTTCCGATAACGAAGCATTATGGATTGCTTTGAAACAGGGGGTTGTGCAAACCGTAGGAACGGATCACTGTCCGTTTAATTTGTCGCAAAAAATGGCAGGAGAATTTGACTTTCGGAAAATTCCCAATGGAGCAGGAGGAGTTGAGCATCGTTTAACGTTGCTTTATTCGTATGGAATTCAGCAGGAGTTGATTACAAAGCAGCAGTTTATAGATGTAACTTCGTCGAATGCAGCACAAATTTTTGGTTGTTGGCCACAAAAGGGAAGTATCACCGTCGGAGCCGATGCCGATTTGGTGATCTGGGATTCTCAAAAGAAAAACACCATTCAAGTAGCAACACACAAATCAACTTCCGACACCGAAATGTTCGAGGGATTTGAAACCCTTGGTGCGCCTGAATTTGTAATAAAAGGAGGACGTATTGTGGTTGAAAAGGGGGATTTGATTCTTGGGAATCTCCAAAAGGGCAAGATTTTAAGGCGGGATATAAAATCATAGAATCACGAATTCTTTGTAGGTTGAAAGTTCTGTATTCATTGTGGAGTAGGCAATGGACAGAATTTTTTGTGTACATTTGCAGCCTTAAAATTTAGGAATGTGTTTAGTTTAGATAAGAAACTGTGGCAATGGCTGGCATTGCTTTTTTTGGCTTTTATTTGGGGAGGATCGTTTATTTTGATGAAGCGTGGACTTGATGCATTTTCGTTTGTTCAAGTTGCCTCGATGCGTATTTTTTTTAGTTTTTTGATTCTTTTGCCTATTTCTATTCGACACTTGAAAGCCATTACAAAGCAGAATATTTGGCCGTTACTGGTTTGTGGTGTTTTCGGGAATTTGCTTCCAGCATATCTTTTTACGCTTTCTGAAACGGAGTTGTCGAGTTCCTTGGCGGGGATTTTGAATGCTTTAACTCCTTTTTTTACGGTATTAATAGGTGTAATTGCTTTGAAAAATCGCCCGGGCAAACTTCAATATGTGGGTGTTATTGTCGGTTTTTTAGGAGCTGCAATACTGGTTACCAATGGCAACTTCGGCTCTTTTGGCGATATTAATCTTTTTGCTCTCTTTGTGGTTTTAGCGACGATTTTTTATGGAATTAATGTGAATGTCGTTCGCTTTCGATTGTCGGGATTAACAGGAACACAAATTACATCACTCATGTTTTTCATGGTAGGTCCAATGGCAGGTATTGCCTTGTTATTTACGGATATACCAATGGCGGTGGCATCGCCCGATTTTTGGACAAGTTTATTGGCTACAATTGTTTTAGCAACATTTGGCTCGGTAATTTCCATGTTTATATTCAACAATCTTATTCACCACACTGGGGCCATTTTTGCTTCGTCGGTGACCTATATTGTACCATTTTTCGCTTTAATGTGGGGATTGTTTGATAACGAATTTATAAGTTCCCTTCATATCTACAGTATGCTGATTATCTTGGCGGGTGTTTACCTTTCGAGTTTAAAGAAAAAGCCAAATTTTAAGTTTCTCAAGAGATGAAATTTTAATTATTGATATTATTTGAGACTGTTGGAAAAGCGTGAAACTGATTTAAAATCAAGACATTGAGTTCGTTTGCGCGTTTGTTGTGAATCGTTTCTGTGAATTTGTTGTGTAAAATAAAATATTTCTTGAAACTTATTACTTATCTTTAGCGTTAGTAATCTTACAGATAAGTATGATTGTTTCATTTCGAACAAAGTTAACTGAGAAAATTTGGCGTGGTGAATGGGAAAAGAAAATTCCTGTTGAGATCCAACGTATTGGACGTCGGAAACTAAGAATGTTGAATAACTCTCAAAATTTAACCGATTTAAGGATTCCTCCTTCAAACCGATTAGAAAAACTTAAAGGAGTTACAAACGATATATACAGTATTCGAATTAACGATCAATGGCGAATAGTATTCAAATGGGTTAACAATCATGCTCATGATGTAGAAATTATTGATTATCACAAATAAATGATTCGACAATGGAAGCAATTGAAAATATACATCCAGGTGAAATTTTACTTGAGGAATTTTTGAATCCTTTGGGGATTTCAGCATATCGATTGTCAAAAGATACTGAAATACCACAAACACGAATTTCTATGATTATAAAAGGACGTCGGCGGATAACTGCTGACACAGCACTTCGTTTGAGTTCTTATTTTGGGACAACAGCAAAATTTTGGCTCGGACTACAGGACGATTATGATATTGAAGAGGCAAACAAAGGCAACGCTTCCCTTTTTGCCAGAATAAAAACACATGCCCGTCTGAATATCGGTGAATGATTGTATTGACATTTATCTATCCCTATTTAATTGAAGAAGATATAAAAAACGCCGACCCACAATGGATCGGCGTTTTCTGTATATTTTTTATGACATTGTAAAGACGTTGCATGCAACGTCTATACGATGATTTTCTTTTTACAAATTTTGTATTTTTTCCTTACCGCGCAATATTAAGTATACAGCTCCAATATATAAAATGAAACTAATAATTATCTCTTTCCACTCTTCTATGAATAAATTTCGACCAATTGTAAAACTTATCGTTATCAATACTAAAAAGTAGATAATTGCTGCAATAATTATTTTCTTATTTCTTTTCATTATTAGCAATCTTTGGGAGTATGTATTACACCGTCAAATACAGGGGCAGGTCCATCACAACTAACGATTAATTCACCAATCATAGAAGCAGCTGCTCCGCCGATAAATGAACCAACACCACCAAAGAAAAACCCCCATACACCCCCTGCTGCATCAAGACAAGAAATGCATACTTTTGCATTGTTTTTAGAACCCCAATATAACTCCGAATGGGTTTTGATACTATTATGTACATTTATCAATTCAGGTGTAATGCCTCTAGTTGCATTTCCTGATAAAATATTTTCAAAGGATGCTCCATATATTTCACTTACATTGTTTTCAAGATAATCCGAAAACTGATTAAATGTTTGAGAACCGTCTCCTTTAGTGTTAAAACTGAGGAAGAAAACTCGGATGCTATTCTTTTCTTCTTCTGTTATACTTTTTGATTCGGGTTGTTCAAACAAAAATTCCAGCAATTCGTTGATATCCAGCAATTCTCCAACTTGTGGTTGATAGTTAGGCATGAAATCTTTATAAATTCGATCCAAATATTCATTGTGCATTTTTCCAATATATTCTGGATCAAGTGTGTTTTTTTGAACATCTATCATTTCAATAGCGTCATTTTCATAGCTGAAATTTGTATCTTCTTTTATACAGCTTATGAAAACGGTAATTCCAAAGATTAACACCAAAACGGCAATTAACTTAAATTTTATATTCTTCAAATTGGTTAAATTAAAATTGTTCGTAAATGTTTTATAATCATGATTAATGTTGCAATAATAAAAAAAAAACTCCATCGTGCAAAATATTTTGTGGTTTTTTACAATATTTTTGCTAATCGTCATGTAATCAGCGAGTAATGAAACATCAATTCACAGTGGATAGTAGTTTTGCGTTCTTTTTTAAGCAACATTATTTACATCTTCCGATCTATTTTGCGT